>Ga0316608_1000573_pt1 | contig 16745 bp, 24 predicted proteins | sample MIS2016152B_MG_FD_207673 | JGI IMG/M metagenome (GOLD analysis project Ga0316608, IMG submission 207673) | Microbial mat bacterial communities from Middle Island sinkhole, Lake Huron, Michigan, United States - MIS.2016.152B | ecosystem: Environmental > Aquatic > Freshwater > Lake > Sediment...
GCAAAACAAATTTGTGAAGTGTTAAATGAAACTGAAACTATTTTTCCCGGTACAGATTTGAAATTATTTTATAAAATCGCAACATGATTACATACGATAATTCAGGAGTTCTGTAATTATAATCCTAATAAAGAGGATTTATTTAAAATTCAATTTATTGAACATCACATATGGGAGGTTTTTTATCAAGAAAATTGTATGATGAGAGTTTCATTTAAACAACCAACATTACCTACACCTGTTATTGATAAGAAAAAATTTTATTCGGATTATAAAAGGATTTTCGGAAAAATGCAACAAAATGAAGTAGATAATATTTGGCAGATAATTCAAGTTGCAATTACTCAACGGCATGGAACAATGTTAGTAATTACTGAAAATGTTCAACAAGAAGCAAAACGTTTATCAAAGCAAGGATTTTTAATTCAGCAAAAAAGAATAGATGAAGTTTTAGTAGATAATTTAACTCGTATTGATGGTGCTGTTTTATTATCACCCGAAGGTGTTGTTTTTTCAATAGGTGTAATATTAGATGGTTTTGCTTCTGAAAAAGGGGATACTTCAAGAGGTTCAAGATATAATTCTGCGGTTCGTTATTATGAAACAAATAAAGATAAATTTAAATGTTTAATTGTAGTTGTTTCTATGGATGGTATGATTAATATTATTCCCGATTTAATACCTCAATTTGACAAAAAACAGATTATAGATAACATCAAGAAATTAGAAGAAATAAATTGTCAATCTACAATTAAAATTAAAGATTTCAATAATACAATGCATTGGTTTGAAAATAATAATTTTTATTTAAATCAAGAACACTGTGATAAAATAAATAACATTAGAAAAGAAATTGATGAAAAAATAAAAAAAGTATCAACCAAAGAAGGTCTTATTCAAATAATTTATTATGATTTTAAACCAAATCCGGAAATGAATGAAACATATTATATTACAAATTAACAATTTTTAGATGAAAACAACAACAAAATACACGTTAGTAGGTGGAGGAATAGTATCGCTGTTTGCATTGGGTATTGATGCATTACATCAATATAATAAAATAAAAAAAAATCCTGATATAGAATTCGACTGGATAGAATTTGGAGCATTTGGTTTGTTAGGATTTAGTGCTGGTAGTTTAACAGGTTATTGTATTGGAAATTCTGTTGAAAAAAGAAAAATTGAAGAAATGAATTTTAATGAAACAAAATTCATCAATAATATTTTAGCTGAAAATGATATTTCAAATATTAATCCCAAATATATTAAAAAAGCAGAACAAGTAAAAGAAATTTTGGCAATAGAATATAAAGACAAATTGGCATGTAAACCTAATTTTTCTGGTTCTTTTTCCGATGGCTCAATTATTAAAAATTCTGATATTGATTTAAGTTTAGAATTTAAACCAAAATCATTCAGTAATTTAAAACAAATGAGGCAAGATGTAAATGATAAACTAACTGTTAGTTTTCCAAACGATAAAATTAGAACACAAAGGAAATCGGAAGCTTTAATTTTTAAAATTGAAAATAAAGAACATAAAATTGATATTGTTCCCGGAAAAAGAATAAATGAGCATTCAGAAAAAGTAAGTTTATTTGCAAAGCCAAATGGATTTTTAGCTAAACCAACAAGACAACAAACAAATTTTAATTTACGAAATTCTAAAACAAGTGGAAAATATAGTGAGTCCAAAATTATTAAGCTATTAAAGATTTGGAAAGAAAATAACAATATCCCAATAAAATCATATCATTTAACATTATTGGTTCAAAAAGCATTTAACGAAAATATAAATAGCTTACCTCATAAAAATGTTGATAAATTATTAACAACAATGGAATTTATTAAAAATAATATAGATAAAAATATTCATGCACCAGGAAATACGAATAATCGAATTTCTAAAACTCTTACAGACTATGATAAAAGTTTAATCAAAAGCAATTTAGAAACATTTATTAAAAAATATCAAAAATCATCATTAGCTTTAAAGGATTTATTTGAATAAAGAATTACAAATCAAAGCAATTTTTTAAAGTCAAAAAAATTATAAAACATCAAAAAGCAACAACCCCAAACCTTGTTGCTTTTTTGTTTTTAGAAATAGAATTTTGTATATTTGTAAAAATAATATATTATGCAGTTCGACAGTTTTGGAAATTTAACACCATATCAAATATTTGAAATTGATATTACAAGTTTTGAATTATTTTTTGTTGCAAAATTTGGACATTCCAAAACAAGGAGAAAAATTTTTACAGAATATCAGAATTACGTTATTCAACTACATAAATTAATTGGTTCTGATTTTTATCAATGGATTAATGGGAGTTTTGTAACAGAAAAACTTCATCCAAATGATTTAGACATTGTTACTTTTATTGATTTCAAAATTTATGAAGAAAAAATATTTGAATTACAAAAAATTAACAGTCAGGATTTAAAAAGAGAAAATTCAATAGATGCCTATTTTGTAAAGGTTTATCCTGAAGAACACCCAAATTATTTTATTACAAAATTTGATATATCGGAATGGACACATCTTTTTAGTAGTAATCGTAAAAAGGAAAATAAAGGATTTATTAAAATAAAATTTTAAAAGCATGGAAATTCAAAATAGTCAATATATTGAAATTATTACAACATTAGAAATGATTGAAAGAGCTAATAATGCAGTAAAATTTCATAATCAAATTCAAAATCCTGATATTTTAGCAATAAAACAATATCAGAAATTAAAAACAGATTATTTAAAACAATTATCTGAATTGCTATCGGTTTATAACATTAAAATTGAACAAACAGATTTAATTGAAGTTTAAAATTAACTGATTTCTATCTTAAACACATTCATATTCATAAAAATATCTAAAAGCAACAAGCCCAAACCTTGTTGCTTTTTTATTTCCTATACTTACTCAAAAAAATATTCGTTTATTTTCCTCAGAAAACCAAAAACAGTAATGCAGTCGAATTATTTATTTCGGGTGGGGTTTTAAGTGATAAAACTTCGGAAGAAATTATATATAAAGCAATTCCGACAATTGTAATTGCTGAGGAATTAATCAAAAAAGGTTACAAAGTTCAGATTAATTATCACAGAAGCAGCACTCACGAAGACCATAAATCAAGTGCAATTGTTCCGATTAAAAAATTTAACGAACCGTTAGACGTTGATTTATTGTTATTAACTTGTTGTGATGCAGCTTATATCAGGTTTTATTCTTTCAAAGGAATACTGGCAATTTCAAATCATTTCGGAAAAAACACAAACAATAATTATGGAAGTACAATTTATAATAAAGAGTTAGAATTTATTGCAAATCAGCAACTTTTCAATAAATAAAAAAACAAGTATTCTGAAAGATTTTATGGATACTGAAACGACAAAAGTTTTTATTGCTGAAACATGGAACGAAAAAGATGCTTTGGAAGAGATTAAACTAACAATAAATCAATTATCTAATGAAAACTAATCATTTATTATCGGACTTGCAAATAGCTGTAATTCATGGAATATTGAAGAAATTTGATATTGAAAATAAAAAACCGAATAGAATAATTGGTTTTGACGATATTGAAGTTTTGGGAAGCGATTTTACAGATGAAATTTTTGTTCGTTATGTTCGATATTTTATTGGAGATGACCAAAATGCAGCCAAAAGCAACGAATGTATCGGAATTGCCTGGAACGGAATTATTGATTACGAAGTTTACAAACGGAAATTCAAAGATTTATCGGACAAAGTGCATTTTTTTGACAAACTTTTTAACATCGAAATAAAATGAAATTGGGTGATGTAGAATATGATATGGAAAACGCAATTTTAAATTATGAAAATTTAGAATCGAAAGTTAATCAATTGCCTGTAAATGAGCAGAATTTCTTTAATGATGTTCTGAAAAAAGCAAAAGAAACTATTGATGTTTATTCAAAAAAAGTCTGGATTGAAGAAGAAACTGAACAGGAATCAAACGAAATAACTGAATTATTGTTGAAAGAATTGGAATTGTTTAAACCTGAAATAAAACAAGTTAAGCAAAAACCAATGTCTAAAGAAATTGAAAGATTACTTGAAAAAAGATACAGAGATAAAGACGGTACAAAATCAATAAAAGAAATGATTGATGAAGGTCTGATAAAATCAAAACACAAAAATCAATATAAACACAATAAGTTCAAGTATTTATTCAAATTAGATGAAAATAAATATGCCGAAGTTCCAAAAAAGGTTTTTGATTGGTACGAACCAATAAATTAAATATTTACAATGAAAAAAATTAATATAAATATAAAAGAATTACTCAATAACATTTCAAAATATGCAAACTTTCAACCAACCAATGAAAGTGAACAGATTTTAAAAGAGTGTATTGAGATTTTTCGTACAAATACCAATAATTTTACGGATTATTCAAAAGTCATCACCGATGGTATTGAAATTAAGACCATTCTGATTGAAGAAAATATTAATCCTCAAGATTGGAGAACCGACAAAGGCGAATTTACAAGAAGCGAATCTGATGTACTTTATTGGTTGAATGAAGAATTGACTAATTTTAAAGTAAAAGAACAAATACCAGAATTTCTTTTAAAAGAATTGGAGTTATTAAATTTATAAATATCATGCAGTTAAAATTAAATTTTCCAAAATATAAGCACAGACTTGGTTTTACAGGTGAAGAAAAGGAAATTCGACATATTCTTGAAAATCACAACAGTAAAATTCCTCAAAAAGTTTTGAGGTATAATCTTGTTGATTTATTTGCTGAAAAAGAACTTACGGAATTAATAAAACCAAATCCGAAAAAAGTTATAAAACGCAAAAATATTGATTTTGAAGCTGCAATTAAAATTCTGTATTCAATAACTGCAAACAGCAAATTAGACAGACCTTTAGACTATATTTTTTACGATAAAAAGAATAAAGGTTTTGTTTGTTCAAATTATTATATACTGGTTTTTTATCCTGATTTACAGAATGAACTGAAATACAATTATTATTATTTCGACAAAAACAGATTAGCAGGACAAGATGAAATTTCTGATAAATTTCCTGATTACGAAACGGTAGTTCCAAATCATGATAATTCATTAAAAAACATTGATTTAAAAGAGTTTATCGAAAAAGTTTATGGAATAATTGAAACTTTCAAATACACTGTAAATGTGCCGATTATCAAAATTATTTTTGGAGAAAACGAAATGTATTTTGAAGTAAAAAATCTGTTTGATTTTCTGAATGTTATGTATCAGTTCGACACTCAAAACATTGATATTTATTACAGTAATACAAGTGCCATAAGTCCGCTACTGATTAAAGACAGCAGAAATCCGAAATTTTTCGGTCTGGTGATGCCGTCAGAACCGGAAACTTCAGCTTCGATTATTTTTATCGAACCGATTAATTTTAAAAGCATTAAGTCAAAAAACAATTTAAGTAAATTACTACTGAACGAATTAAAAATATTAACAAATTAAACAACAATAAATTATGTCAAAAATAAAAGTTCAGGAACTCGGAGATGTAAATCCGAATAAAGAAAGAGCAGGGAGAGCTTTCGCTTGTTTTACACTGCCAATTGTCGGTGTGATAACATATTTCATGGAAAAAGATGAGCATCCTGAAAAAGCAAAAAACTACGGATTAATTTCATTATTAGGTGCAGGAGTTTATGCTGCAAAAATTGCTTACAAACAAATTAAAAAACAATAAAACCATGACTATACCCGAAGCATTAGAAATCATTAAAAAGGCTGATATTAAGCCAAAAACACATAAAGAAAATGTATTTGTTGAACTTAGACAAATTGTTAAAGAAAAAACAAATGATTTTAAAAATTCAGATAACATTTCAAAAACTAAGGTTGATATGTTAGCTGTAATTCAGGAACGAGGAATTGATAAAGAAACTTATATCAATGAATTTGAGAATATTAAACGTTCCGAAACAGATTCCGTTTTGTATCTTGCCAAAAAACTGAAACGGTTTTCGGGAAATAGTGAGATTGAGGAACTTAAACAAACAATTTCCGATTTAAAGGAATATTTATCAATAGTTGATGATAAAAATGAAATTAAAGAATTAAAATTAACTATTTCCGATTTACAAGATTATTTATCAATACTTTAAAATATAAAACCATGACAATACCCGAATTAAAAAATAAAATTTCAATTGCTGAAAAGGTTGTAAACAACGAAAGAATCCCTGCTGAAGCTCGTAGTAATGCAAAAAATAATATTAAAATTTGGCAAGACGAATTAGCTGAATTAGAGAAATCTACAACATCAACACCAGCTAAAAAAAATAGAAGGAAAACAAAACCTGTAAGAGCTAAAAGAAGTAAAAAAACTAAAGATAAAGTATCTGAAAATAAGCCAAAAACTCATAGAAGAAAAAAACCGTTGAGAAGCAAAAGAACTAAACCTGTAAAAGCGAAAAAACCGAAAACTCCACGCAAACCGAGAGTTACAAAGCCAAAAAAAGAAAAACTGGCAACTCCACCTGAATGGTTGGTATTTATCAGAAAATTTGTTACTTATTATGCAAATAAAAGTGTTAAAGTTGAAACACTTACAAAATATACTGAAGCATTACAGGATAAATTTCAGGCAAATCCGAAACGTGCTAAAACTCCAAATATTGATGAAATACGTCTTATTCAGGAAATTCTGGTTAAAGCTGTAAATTCAGCCGGAAGAAAAGACAAAGTAAAAGTCGAAGTTACTGATACTTACTTAGCTGTAATGAAAACGGCAATCAGAAATTTTACAGTTGCAAGAGGTAAAGACAGGGTTTATCCGAAATTTGAAAACTCTGAACTTTCGGGTATTAAAAAAAAAGTTCGGAAATAATTGAAAATGAAAGCTTAGGAATATTAAATTCCACCGATTTAAAATATTACAAATTTGACACAACACGTCTTTCGGGCAAATGGGCGGAGTCTATAGGTGAGCAAGTTGAGATGCCTTTCAACATGATGATATACGGAAAAGGCGGAAGCGGAAAATCTTCCTATGCAATTCAACTTGCCACTTATTTATCTAAAAATCTGGATAAAAGAGTGCTTTACGTTGCTGATGAAGAAAAAGTAGGTTATTTATTGAACGAAAAACTGGAACGTTTCAATGCTCACAACAATAATCTTGATGTTGTAAATTCAATAGATGAAAGCATTAACAAATTTTCTGATTACTATTTCGTAATTTTTGACAGTGCCACAAACATCGGACTTTTACCTGAAAATTTTGAAAATTTTGTTTCTCAATTTCCAAGAACGTCATTTGTTGCAATTTTGCAGGCAACCAAAGAAGGCACTTTCAGAGGCTCAAACTCTTGGGAACATCTGGTTGATGTAAAAATTCGTTTTGAAAATGGAAAATCGTTTACTGAAAAATCAAGGTTTGGCGGGAATGGGGTTGTTGATGTTTGGTAAGGAATTATTTTTGATTAAATGCAAATTAAATTATATTTGTGCGTTGCAAATATGATGTTTAAAAGAGAAGTTTTTTTTGGCTTCTCTTTTTTTATTTTTCCAAATCATTCATATTTTTTTAACTCATTAAAATTTAAAATATTATTTAAAGAGTATTTTTATACATTTTTCAAACCACTATTTGCTCTATCTAAAGTGTGTTTATCAGCTATTTCTGAGTTTGAATTTTCAATAATTTTTTTTGCAGTTAAATAATCTTCTTTTGCATTTTTTTTATTTTTTAAAAAATGATGGCAATCACCACGTAAAGCAAAACCTTCAGCTTCATTTGGATTACTTTTCAAAAATTCATTCAATAAATTTAAAGTTTTTTGGAAATCTATTTTAGATTTGTTTTGTTCATTTATTTTAGAATAAACATTTGCACGGTTAAAAGTTGTTGTATAATCGTTTGGAGTAATCACAAGAGCATTGTTAAAATCTATTAAAGCATTATTATATTGTTTTAATTCATAATATGCATTGCCTCTTGTTTTTAATGCTTGAGATGAGTTTGGATTTATTTCTAATGCCTTATTTGCATCTTCTAATTGACCTTTAAAATCTGAAATTTTCCATTTTGCTCTAGCTCTGAAAATATATGCAAGAGTATAAATGGGATTTAATTCAATAGCATTTGTCATTGATAGAATAGCTTTTTCGTGTTCTCTTTCATTATATTCCTTTTTACCTTTTCGATACCAAATTTGAGCCTCTGAATATTTTTTTTGTTCTTCTTTTATTACATCTTTAGATAGTGCTTTAGTATCTTTAAGAGCCCCAGAAAAATCATCTAATCTTGTTTTGATGTTAGCTCTAAGTCGTAAAGATTTATTGTCAGAAGGATTTAATTTAATTATACTTTCAATAGTTAATAAAGCATTACTATAATTTTTATTTGAAATTTGACTTTTTGATTTGTAATTCAAATCAGTCAATAACAAATTTTTATAGGAAAAAAAGTCATTTTGATTATATGATACGATTTCCGGTTTTTCAATTGTTTTTATATGAACTAATGAATCCTTAATTTTATTAAATTCATTAGTAAAATTTTCAATAACATCCTGATTTTCTTTTATTATTATGATATTTTCATGATTTTTGTTTTCTGCAAAATATGTCCAGTTATAAGAACCATTTATTAAAGTTTTATTATCTATGATACAAAATTTATGGTGCATAAGATGCTCTGAATTACCAAAATAAAAAACACCACCTAAATCAATAAATTTTTGCCAATCTGGATTGTCAATACCATTATTGTTTATAAAATCATTGATAATTATCAATTGAACATTAACTTTTTCTTCTAGTTTTTTACACAAAATATCAAATAATTGAGTATTTGTAAACCAAGCAACAGCAATTTTAATTTGGCTATTAGCATTAACTAATTCTTGAGATAATACGGTATTTATATTTTTAAAAAAGCTAGAAATATTCATTTTTATTTCGTATTTAGTTTTTTTAATTTATCTAATTCCTCTTTACTTATTTCATGGGGTGTAAACATCTTCTTGATTTCAGTTGAAATATAGTCATGTAATTCTACAAGACTTAAAAATACAGTATAAGTCTTGTTTTTATCATTTAATAAATCATTAAGTCCTTTTTCTTTACCAACCCCCATATCTTTATCAACTTCAGTTTGTGTATGAGAAATTTCTTTGTTCCGATATGTTAAAATTGAAATTCTTGTCCAATAATACTTATTATTACCCATTTTTTTATATAAATAATTTTGAACTAATTCTAACTTATTATTAAAAGATGCTTTATCAATTGATTCTTCTTTTATTTTCCAAACAATATTTACAAATTTTTTTTTAGTGAATTTATCACCATATTCAATTTTGTATTTGGAAAATAAATCACTATATTCTTTTTTAAATTGTTCATCATTCATAGAAAAATATTTTTTACTCATTTCCTCAATATTTATTTCATTTAAAATTGAGCTACCATTTTCTATAAATTTTGAAAAAAAATATTCTATCTTATATTTTATATATTCAATTTTCAATTCTTTGATATTTCCATGAAAGATTGAATTTAAATAATAATTTATCAACCCTTCCATTTGCAAGTAACAATATCTACAAACTTCGTCAAACAACTCTTCATCACTTAAATCAATTAATTTTAATCTCATTAAAGTCATTCTTTGACAATGTTTAGTCAATTTTTCTTGAAGTTCTAAATTGTCTTTAATAAAACAATAATCAAGTTCAGAACTAAATAGATTTGTAATTAAATCACTAATATTTTTCAATCCAAAATCTTTAGTAATATAACCCAGTATATTTCTTAGATTGTTTATTTCTTCTAACAAATTTTTGTTTTCAGCCATATTCAGCTATATGAAAGTTATACATTTCATTATAATATTTCAATTTTGACTTTCAAAGTCCCTTTTGAATAATTTATCAAATTGGTTTTTGTATTTTAAATAAAGATTATCTTCTTTACCACGAACCATTCCTAGAAAATTTAGTTTTCCATCCAAAACGTTTTCAAAAGGCGGAATTTTTCCTTTACGTTTAACATAGCCTTTGTGTTTTTTATATTCCATCTTAAATCTTGTTATTGAATATTTTAAACCTTGTTTTTCCCAAGAATAAAGCATCGCTCTTATTGTTTTAATATATTCTCTATGAAGATTTAATTTTTCATTAACTATAATACCTGTGACCTCTTGTCTTTGTTTTCTATATAAAACTCTTTCTTTTTTTTCGTTAATAGTATAACCTTCATCATTTATTATCTTTTTAATATCATTTTTGATATTTTCTGCTAAATTAAAATTAGCCGAAAAAGTTATATCATCAGCATATCTTGTATAAGTTAATTTATTTTTATTTGCATATTCAAGGAGTTTTTTATCAAGTCTTTGACAAACAAGATTTGTTATAAATGGAGAAGTTGGTGCACCTTGTGGTAAACTGCCTTTTTCAGTGCAAATATTAGCTATAAATGTAGCTGTTTCTTTTGAAAAACTAAAAGGTGGTATTTGTAATACTGCACGAACACGACCAAAATTTGTGTTTGGAAAAAAATCTTTTAAATCTAGATTGTACACAACTAATTTATTAATATGTTTATTTGCATTTGTAACAATACTCCGACCTTCAATAAATCCATTAGCTACATTACTTGGTTTAAAAGTTAATTGAAAGCAAATATTTAATAATCTTTGAATTGACTTCCAAAATCTGACAGGAGCATTAATAGTTCTTGTTCCACCAGTTTTTTTGGGAATTTCAAACATTTCATATTTATCTTTTTTTACATATAAAAAATAATTTAAAGCTTTTAATTTAATCGGTTCAATTTTTACTGTTCTTTCTTCATTCACTAAATCAATAATAAAATTAAAAACTTCAACTAAGTCATTTACTGTTTCTACTTTTAGAAACAATTTCTTAATATTTTCGTTGTTTTTTATTTTAGTATCCATTTTTTATCTATTTAAAAAAAAAGGTTATGAGTAATTGTTGGATTTTCTATTCTAGATAATTCAAATGTAAAAATTACAACATCAGAAATTTAAAATATAATAAATTAATGATAATAATGATAACATTAAAATTAAATTACCAGATGATGTAAATGTTATAAAAGTAATAATTCAATAATAAATAATAAGTAATAATTTATTAATGTAATTATTAAGTAACCTTTTAAAAAAGCATCGCGTAACACAATGACCTCCTGTATGGCGAACCACACAAGCAAAATCTCTTATACAATTACTCAAAGAACCTTGATTTTTTCAATGCAAATATATAAATTTGTAGTGCAATCTATTTGCATTAATAAAATAAATTATGCCTAAAAATAAAAATGCGAGTTTTAGATACAGAGTTATAAATAATTGTCTTAAAAACAAATTTAAAAAATGGACAATTGACGACCTTATTTCAGAAGTTGAAAGGCAAATGTACGAACAATTTGGGATTGATTCTGGAATAAGCAAAAGAACTATTCAATATGATATTAATATTATGAGAAGTGAAGCTCCACGTGGTTTTTCTGCTCCGATATTATGCGAGAATGGTTATTATTCTTACGAAAATGAAAATTATTCTATCGAAAATAATCCTTTAAATATTACTGATATAGAGAATTTAAGAGAAGCTGCAAACAATTTAAAACAGTTTTTAAACTTGCCTTTTTATAAAGACTTGAATAGCATGTTACTAAAATTAGATACTGAAATTTCTTCTGAAAAAGAGCAATTTATCTATTTTGAAAACAACGAAAATCTTAAAAATTATAATGAACTTGAAAATTTATTTAAAGCATTAAAAAGTAAAAAAGTAATTAATTTTAAATATGAACCTTTCAATAAAAATGAAATCGAAATAATTTTAAATCCGTATTTGTTAAAAGAGTATAGAAATCGTTGGTTTATAATAGGTAATAGTCCGAATTTTAAGAATTATTCTGTTTTGGCAATAGATAGAATAAAAAGTTATTCAATCACAGACATTGATACCAATTTTGATTTAAAACCTGAACTTTTAAATATTCTAAACAATATAATCGGAGTTACTTTACCAGCAAATTCGGATATTGAAAAAATTGATTTCTGGGTTGACAACAAATCAGCTAATTATCTAAGAACAAAACCTATTCATCACTCTCAAACCATTTTGGAAGAAAATGAAAACGGCATATTATTTCAAATAACATTGATTCTAAATTATGAACTTGAACAAATTTTTCTGAGTTTTGGCGAAAATTTAAAAATTTTATCCCCAGAAGGTTTAAGAGAAAAATTTAAGTTAAGAGTTATAAAATTAAATACTAATTATCAATAATATAAAAGAAAAATTGTCAATACGGTAAATCGTCAATTTCCATTTCTTTTTTTTTATTTATCAGCATGTCATATATGTACCCCTTATTTTCTATAAATCTTGTTTTATCCCAAACAGGAATTGTAGCCAATTGATATTCTAATTCTGAAAGTGTCATATTTTCAACTTTTTGTAAATCATTTTCCTTACTTCCAATGAATAATTTACCTTTACTTATAGAACCGTACCAATTCACAGAATAAAGTTTATCAGAATAAACTTTATATGAAGTAATTTTAACTTTTTTATAAAAATCTACATATTCAATAATAAACTCTTCCCATTTATAATAAACTTTTTCCAATGATTCTAATTTACATTTAAAATAATCTGGATTAGAATGCTTTAAAATATTTTCAATCTTCAACTTTATATTCAAAAATATTTCTCTATTAGTTATTGGTAATACTTTGGCGAAGAAGATATTTTCATATAAATATTTAATTTCCTCATTTGAAAGCTCAATATTATTCATTTGTAATATATTTTCGATAATCCGGTCATACTGACCCCTCGTCCGGTCATATTGACCCCCTACAATTTTGGTTTGAAAAGAACATCTGTATATGACAAAATTTCAGTTTAAATTTTGTTTTTTAATTCGCTTCAAATTTATAATTTTTTTCTCAAACTTTCACCTCTTAATTCAATTCTGTACGATGAATGTATCAGTCTGTCCAAAATTGCATCGGCTATGGTGGCTTCAGAAATTACATCAAACCAACTTGCTACAGGCAACTGACTTGCAATAACGGTCGACGTTTTTCCATGACGGTCTTCTATTATTTCCATCAAATCAAGTTGTTGTTGCCCTTCGAGATGTGTTAGTCCAAAATCATCCAAAATTAATAAATTTGTCTTTGATATATTTTCCATCAGTTTATAAATTGTTCCTTCTAATCTCGACATTTTTGTTCGTACCAAAAGTTTCTGCAAATTAAAATACTGTACTTTATATCCTTGATTACATGCATGATGTCCGAGTGCCGAGGCGATAAAACTTTTTCCGCATCCCGTGGCTCCGGTTATAATTACGGTTTCGCCTTTTGCTATATATTCGCCTGTTACAAGATTAGTTATTAATTCTTTATCAAGACCTCTTGAAGCATTAAAACTTAATTCTTCGATAGATGCCTGATACCGAAATCGTGCAGCTGTTTTTAATCTTTCAAAACGTCGGTTTTCACGATCCTGATTTTCGGCTTGCAAAAGTATTTCAAGTCCTTCTGAAAGAGTTAATTCGTGATGACGACGGGTTTCCTGCATTGCTTGCCAGCTTTGGGTCATTCCGTTTAAACGTAACTGTTTTAATTGTTCTTCTATTTTCATTTTTTAAAGTTTAAGTGATTAATTTTATAAAATCATTTTTTTTCAAATGTCTATATTTTGTAATTTTTAATTAGTTATATTTCTGATATTTAATTTTAAATTGTACATAATTTATAATATCATTCAAAATCATTTTTTTATCAAAATGATTATTTTTATTAAAAACATTTCTTTTATATTGTATTTATTTTCAGTAATATAACATTAATTCGTTAAAAATGTAATATTTTATTTATAATAGTCTCTACCTCTGATATTTGAATGAACGGGCAGATGTAATTTTAATTGGCGTTCATCATCATTTTCAAACATTTTATTCTGAATAATATTTAAAAGAAATTTGTAAGAATAATTCTTATATTTCAATGATTTATCACAAGCTTTTCGAAAAATTTCTTTATCGGTTTTTCTTTGCAGCGAAAATATTCCGTCGCAGGTGCGATAAAGCTGTTCGGGATATTTATTTTGTTCAAATATTTTTTCAATCAAAATATAAAATAGATTATCAATCTTTTGTGCCCTATTTTTATAATACTCCGGATTTCTGTCCAGATAATGTTTGTGTGTTGAACATAAATGCTCTCTATCGGTTGTATATTTTCCTGGCTTATAATCTCTTTGATAAACTGCAACCTGATTGCCGCCGATATAAATCCGCACCAGCGAACGAGTATAAATTACCTTAGCCTGTTGTCCGATATATTGATATGGAACGCTGTAATAATGCTTATCCTGAGCAAGATAAATGTGATTATTTTTCGCAACTTTGTATTGGCGGTAATACTTAATTTCAAAATCTTCTTCGGGCAATTCGGCGAGCAGATTTTTTTCTTCCGAAAGAAAACATTCTTCACGACAATAATCTTTCTGCTGCATCCGGGTTTGATTGTGGTCTTTGATTTTTTCTTTAATTACTTGATTTAAATCATGTAAAGAAAAGAATTGCTGATTACGGAGTTTTGCATAAACGCGACTGTAAATGATTTTTACCTGATTTTCGACCAGAGCTTTATCCTGCGGATGTCCGGCTCTTGCCGGAAAAACAGCCATATTGTAATGATTTGCAAAATCTTCCAATGCCTGATTTATTGTCGGTTCGTAACGGTCAGCTTTTGTAACTGCCGACTTTAAATTATCTGGAACCAATATTTTAGGACTACCTCCAATTGATTTTAAACAAGTTTTCAGAGCATAGATAAAATCCTCGATTTTCTGACTTCCCACGGCAACGCAAAAACTGTAATCGGAATAAGGTAAACAAGCCACAAATACCTCGCAATCTATTATTTCACCTGTTTCTTTATCGATATAAGAAAGTTTTTTTCCGGCAAAATCGACAAAAAGTTTTTCGCCCGGTTTATGTTCCAGTTTAAGCGTAGGATTTTTATTCAGAATATGTTGCGACAAATGGTAGCAAAATTGTGAATGACCGTATCCTTGTGGATTTTCCATGCGATATTCGTCCCACAGCAATCGTTTTGTAACGCCTTTACGTGTAAGCTCTTTCTCGTAATAATCAAGTTTGTCTTTAAACACATCGAAACGATTATCTTTGTATGCCGGATTTCCAGGATGAAAAATCGTTTCAAGAACAGGATCTTCCATTTCCAGAAGTGTTTCTAAACTGTATTTGGATACTGAAAATTTATTCAGATAATCTTTAACAGTATTCTTGCTTATTCCGAGTTCTCTTGAGATGGATTTAATTTTGTATCCTTCTTTGTGTAAGCGTAGTAATTGTTTAATTTGACTCATACGTTTTGGTTTACCTGCCATATTTAAATATCTTTTTTGAGGATTATTTTTTCCTCAAATAAACCAAAATTGTAATTTGAAAAGGGGTCAGCATGCTCCGGATTTTGAAGCCGCCGCCGCAAATTTTATCAAAAAAAGGGGTCAACATGCTCCGGATTTTGAAGCCGACGCCACAAATTTTATCAAAAAAAGGGGTCAATATCTGCCGGAATGTCAGTTAAAATTTAGCTGCAAGCAGCTGTTTTGATATCCGCTTTTGAGGGGTCAGTATAAGCCGGATTATCCAATTATCAGAAAACTTTGTATATTTGTGAAAATGTCAAATAAACATTTCAGCAAAAACAAGGACTTCAAAAACAAAGAATCATGCTCAAAAAACAAAAAATATTAAACGAAATAAAGCAACTTTTAAATCATCATTTTGAAAATGAGATAAAAGATGTATTATTATTTGGTTCACAAGCTTCGGGTAAAGCAAATAAAAATTCCGATTACGATATACTTATTGTTCTTAAAACTTCGCACGACTGGAAAAAAAGAAACCTGATAAGTGATATTTGTTATTCTATTGATTTAAAATATGATATTGTAACCGATATTCATGTAATTTCCGAAAACGAACTTCAAAATTCTTTACGTGGTTATCAACCAATTTTTCAGAATGCAATTAAAAATGGAATTTACGCATGATTGATTTAGAAAAACGAAACGCACTGATTGATTACAGAATACAGCAATCGGAAGAAACATTAAAAGATGCCGAAATTTTAATTAATTCGCAAAGATACCGAAGTGCAGTAAACCGAATTTATTACTCAGTTTTTTATATGCTCTTGGCATTAGGTTTAAATATGAATTTGAAACATCAAAACATTTACAATTAATAGGTTGGTTTAATAAAAATTTTATTCATACAAATTTAATTCCTGTAGAATTTGGCAAATTTGTAAAACGAATTTTTGAATGTAGAACAAGTAGCGATTATGATGATTTTGTTAATTTTGAGGAAGATGAAGTTTTACTTTTATTCAATAATTCCAAACAATTTATAGAAACTTTACAGAATTTTATCAAATAAACATAAAACACTATTAATCATTAAAATAGCAACAAAATCTTGTTGCTTTTTTATTATCTCGATAATCCGGTCATACTGACCCCTCGTCCGGTCATATTGACCCCTTACAATTTTGGTTTGAAAAGAACATCTGTATATGACAAAATTTCAGTTTAAATTTTGTTTTTTAATTCGCTTCAAATTTATAATTTTTTTCTCAAACTTTCACCTCTTAATTCAATTCTGTACGATG
>Ga0316608_1000574_pt1 | contig 16701 bp, 8 predicted proteins | sample MIS2016152B_MG_FD_207673 | JGI IMG/M metagenome (GOLD analysis project Ga0316608, IMG submission 207673) | Microbial mat bacterial communities from Middle Island sinkhole, Lake Huron, Michigan, United States - MIS.2016.152B | ecosystem: Environmental > Aquatic > Freshwater > Lake > Sediment...
CTCTATGCTTAACCGATTAATTTTTCTATTATTTTTAACATACCCTGTTTTTTGTTATTCGGCGGTTTCTCTTACTTTAACCGATAAACAACAGAATCAACCCCTAAAATTCGCTGTTTTAGAAGACAAAACAGGGCATTTAACTATTACTGATGTCGCAAAACCAAGCATGGCATCACGTTTTATCACCCCGCAAAATAAGGCGGTCAATTATGGTTTCACACACAATGTCTATTGGATAAAATTTCAAGTAACTCATCAATCCCCTGAAATAGACAACTGGTATTTACGACTTAGTTTTCCTAATATGCAGCATATTGATTTTTGCATTCCTGATAAAACAATCTCAAAATTTCATTGTAAAAGAACCGGCTCTTATTCCCCTTTTTCTAGTCGCGATATTCCGTATCCGTATTTTATTTTTAAATTACCGCTAATTGTAGGTGAAAATAAAATATTTTATATGCGCTTTCAAAGTGAAGCGAGTATGTTAATTAGTCTTACTGTTTTATCATTAGATGAGTTTATTAAAAAAACGTGGGATGAAAAATTTGTCTGGGGATTGTTTTTTGGCTTTTTACTCTTAGCCAGTTTGTACAATTTATTTCTTTGGTTTTCCTTTAAAGAAATCAGTTATTTATATTATATCATCTTTACTTTATTTTCAGGTTTATATCTTTTTTCTTTCGATGGTCTAAGCTTACAATACCTATGGCCAAACTCTCCCTATTTTAATCATTTTGCTATTCCTGCCTCTATCATTTTCTATCTTTTAGCCGCGATTAAATTCACTAGCCATTTTTTACATTTAAAGCAGCGAGCTTCTCTATTATCGCGGTTACTTAATATAACGACTATTATTTTATTAATGCTGTTATTAACACTGTTTTTAACCTCCTATGGTGTTGTTATGCCTTTTATGCGGTTAGCACTTGTTATTGTTCAACTTTCTTTAGTATTTATCAGTGCAAAGATTTGGTATCAAGGTTATCAGCCCGCCCGCTATTTAACATTAGGTTGGTCTGTGAGTGCTATTAATATTCTTCTGATTTCAATGACCCGTTATAATTTATTAACCCTCAATAAATATTTTGAGCAAACCCATATTTTCATGCTCGATTTTGCCGTGTTAATGATATTTTTATCTTTTGCCTTAGCTGATAGAATTAATATCATTAAACAAGAACGTGAAATTGCCTTAGAGCAAAACAATATATTAATTCGCGAACAAAATAGTGTTTTAGAACAGCAAGTCAAACAACGCACACTTGAATTAGAATTAGCCAAACAAAAATCCGAAATTGCGAATCAAACTAAAAGCACTTTTTTAGCCAATATGAGCCATGAGATTCGCACGCCAATGAATGCTATCTTAGGTTTTTTAGGTTTGTTATTAGAAGACCGTTTTCAGTCAGCTAAAGCAACGAATTATTTGACTATTGCTCATCGTTCAGCGACACAATTATTAAGCTTGATGAATGCTATTTTAGATATTAGCAAATTAGAAAACAATAAAGTTGTTTTGGAAAATGCGCCGTTTAATTTAAAAAGATTGCTGCAAGATGTTAATGAACTCATGATGATTAATGCGCAGAAAAAAGGATTAGTATTATCTATAAAGTATGATTTTGATTTAGAGCAGTATTTTATGGGTGATGTGTTTCGTTTAAAGCAAATTCTGTTGAATTTAATCGGCAACGCGCTTAAATTTACTGAAAAAGGTTTTGTAACAATTCATATCAGTCAATTGCCAGCGTCTAAACAATTGCATTTTTGCATTGAAGACAGTGGCATTGGCTTATCCGCCGCACAATGCGACACGATTTTTCAGGCTTTCACCCAAGGCAGTTCTTCCACCACCCGCCACTTTGGTGGCACAGGACTCGGTATAACCATTGCGCAACAATTAATTGAATTAATGCACGGTAAATTGTGGGTGGAAAGCATAGAAGGGCAAGGGAGTCGTTTTTATTTTACTCTCAGCTTAGATTTAGCAGATGCCCAGCAAACAGCCTTGTTAAAACAAGCGTGTGTGCAGTCTGGGTTATCACAAGCTATTGTTTATCAAAGAAAACTTGCCATTTTAGTTGCCGAAGATATTGTGGAAAATAGTTTATTAGTGCAAACCCGTCTCGAACAACAGCAACATCAAGTCACCGTGGTGCAAAATGGGCTAGACGCAGTAGCCGTTTTCCAGAGTCAGCCGTTTGATTTAATTTTAATGGACATCAATATGCCGAAAATGGACGGTTTACAAGCCACTCAGCGCATTCGGCAATTAAAGCAAAATCATGGCGATAAAATTCCCATTATCGCCATGACTGCGAGCATTATGGCTGATGAACAGCCAAAATATCTTGCCGGCGGTATGGATGCGGTAATTGGTAAACCCATTGATTTTGTTGATTTATTTTTAACAATAAAGCGACTGATTAACGATACTTCCAGCACTGTCCTAAATGATATTTCGCTATCTATACCTGTGCCAAAGTCGGGGATAGTGCCTGTTTTAACCCAGATTAACTTTAATGAGGTGTTGAGACGCTGGCAATCTATGAGTAATTATTATCATGGATTGAAGATTTTTTTAGAACGCTATCGTGGCTTTGAGTTGCAGATATTAACGTGTTTAGAACAAGCTAATTTTGAGAAAATTTATAAATTTAACCATGAGCTTAAAGGAATATCGGGCAATTTTTCGATGCCAGTGGTTTTTAGAATCACTTCTGCGATTGAAATAGAATTCCATCAACAGCGTACTGAACAAGTGGGGGTGTTGTTACCTGATTTAATATGTGCGGTGAAAGACCTCTCTATTGAGATTGAAGGATGGCTACACACTCTAGCAGGTGAGTAACTGTGCATAAGGTTTACGCTTTTGTGATAGCGTAAAGTACGCTATGCTAGACCGAAAATCATCACCGCAGAACCCAAATGAAACCGCACGATGCCAGTTATAAAGCCATTTTTACCCATCCTGAAATTATCCAGCAATTGCTACAGGATTTTGTCAAGCAAGACTGGGTAAAAGAATTAGATTTTTCCACCTTGGAAAAAACCAACAACCATTATGTGAGCGAAGATTTGCGCGAGCGGTTTGATGATATGGTGTGGAAAGTGCGTTGGCAACAGCAGGATTTATATGTTTACCTGCTGATTGAATTTCAATCTGAAGCGGATTATTTTATGCCGGTGCGGATGATGACGTACATCGGTTTGCTGTATCAGGATTTGATTAAATCGCAGTCATTAAAAACCCACGCTAAACTGCCGCCAGTGATGCCGATTGTGTTGCATCGTGGACAAAAGGCTTGGAAATATCCGTTAAATATTGCCGATTTAATCGCTAAACCCGATGAAACTTTAGCGCGATATTGTCCAAACCTGTCGTTTTTTCTGGTTGACGAGTGCCAATATCCTCAGGAAACGCTGCTAGCGATTGATAATGCGTTGGCAACCTTGTTTCAATTGGAGCAGCCCAGCGAAATTTTGGTTAAGGCGAAACAAGTGGCGCGGCTGTTTTTATTGGTGAAACACGCGCCCGAATTAGAGCGCGTTTTTAGGATTTGGGTCGATTATATTTTGGCAATGCGTTTGGAAAATCCTGCCGCATTTAAAACCGCAAGCAATTTAGAGGAGATAGCAATTATGTTAGAAGAATGTGTGGATTCTTGGGTAACCCAATGGCGAAATGATGGAATTTTTCAAGGCAGACAAGAAGGTTTGCAAAAAGGTTTGCAAGAAGGACGGCAAGAAGGACGGCAAGAAGGTCGGCAAGAAGGCTTGCAAAAAGGTTTACAAAAAGGCCGGCAAGAAGGTTTATTGGAAGGCGAGGCTTTGTTGCTAAAAAAGCTGTTGCATAAGCGTTTTGGGTTATTGCCTGATTGGGCTGAGGTTAAGTTAGCGCAGGCTTCGGGTTATGAATTGGAGTCTTGGGCGGAGGCAATATTGGATGCGAAAACGTTGAATGAGGTTTTTGGGTGAAATAGATTTTTAAAACTGCAAATCCCCTAACCCCCTTTAAAAAAGAAAACCGCCCTTTGTGCAAATGAAGGGCGGTTTTTTTATGGTGATTTTTCAATTAACGACTGTTTTTTGAGGACTGCCCGTTGTAGGTTAAAAAAGCCGCTGACAATTTATGGGTGCGATTGGTGTTACAGTTTTGCAAAGCTTAAAAAGCGCAAATTACAATTGATAGGAAATTTTAAAAATAAATTCGCGTGATTGCCCGGGCAAGGGCGGATGTGCGCTGTTATACGGTTGTACAAAGCGTTGATTACTATTAAAAATGTTATACGCGCCCACGCCTAACTCCAGTCCTTTGAACAAAACATTCTGATAGCGAAAATACAGATTACCCAATACTTCAGGGCTGTATTTGCGCAAAGTTAAATTGCCTTGCGCATCAAAAGTGTCATAACCGTAGCGACTGCTGGTTAAAATCAGGGATGGATTAATGGATAACGCGGGGGTGATTTCATAATGTCCATTTAAGGTGAATTTATGCGCCGGAAAAGCCAGTGCTAAATCCGAATTGACCAGTTGCCCAGTGATTTGATTAATCGGCTGATAATCTTTAAAGTTATTCAGCATTTGCGTATAACTATGATTAAAAGTGACATAGCCCCAGTCCTGTTTCCAACGTAATTCGGATTCAACCCCCACCGACTGGATTTTTTTGTGGGCATTTTGATACAAGCTGGCGACACCATCGTAGCCATAAACAATTTTGTCCTTCGTGGAAAGATAATACGCATTGGTGGCAAAAGACAAAGTTTTCGTCAATTGGTAGCTAAACTCCGCTTCATAAGAAACCGTGCGTTCTGGTTTCAGGATGTGCATATCAGAGTATAACTGCGTGGTAATGGTCGGTGTTTTAAACGAATTGTTGTATAACAATTTATAATGAAAATCGCCAAACTCGCCAGTAAATGCCGCACGCGGCGCAAAATTGGACTCAAATTTATTGTGTTTGTCGTAACGCAATCCTAAAGTAAGATTTCCCCAGTCGCTTTTAAATAAACCTTCAATATAAGGGGTAAAGTTTTCGTAGATAGGTAACACCTCTGGCAGATTAGGATAAACATTGTATTTTTGCTTTGTTGTTTCAAATTCTTCATGGGTAAATTCCAAACCATTCGTAATGTGAATAGCCTCATTAACCGCATAATCCACCCGCGCACTGCCAGTATAGCGCGTGGTGGTCACATAATGAAAACCATTATAAGCATTGTCGATAAATTCATCGTAATCCCAAGGCGTTTGGTGCGAATAGTTAAAGTTAAAACTTAACCTTAAATTATCGCTAAAATCATGTTTATATTTAGCATCAAACTGGTGTGATTTAAAATTGGAAACCGAGGGCGGAATATGTGTCAGAGAGCCAATATCGGTAGACCAATTCGCATAATCCTTAAAAATAAAGCGCATCACTAAATCATTGCCATATTGAAAGCCCACATTAAACAGCAAATCCTCCATTTTATTGACATTTGCCAACGCAATGGTTTCACCGCTGGCACTTATGTAATTTTTGTCACTGCGATTACTTTGAGAGGCTTTTGCTGATACGGTCACACGCGCATTGTCAGTTAAATTTTTGCCCGCATAAAAACTAATCCCGCGATGACCATAGGTTTTTGCCATCTGCCCGTAACGCGCGGTGATTGCCACTTCGTCTTTTTCTTTTGCGGTATTTTTTTGCGTCTGATGCTGATAAAAATTGCTGTTTTTAAAGCCTTTGGTAATGATATTAATCACCCCTAAACGCGCAAAACCGCCGTACATCACCGAGCCAGGCCCGCGCATGACTTCAATACGTTGAATATTATCAATCGGATAATACTGCCCCAGTTGTACCGTGCCACTGATTCGTTCATTCATTTCCAAACCATCAATCAGTAGCGCGATGCCACCTTCTTCGGCAAAGTTGCCACGAATCATAGTGCCGCTGATATTGGAAAGGTGTGCGCCAAAATCAAAACCAGGAACTAAGCGCAGTACATCAACTAAATCTCGCGCTCCAGAGTTGAGGATTTCTTTTTCAGTCACTACGGTTAAAATAGCCGGCGCGGCGTTGGTCGTTTGCGGAAATCTGGAGGCAATACTAATGTAATTGGTGGCTTCGGCTTCGGCTTTTAGATATTTTAGCTCCTCAGTCAAAGCAATATCAGCATCAAAGCCAGCAGGTTGTGTCTGTGCAAACACCGTTTGGCAGAAAAAAAATAAACACAAAAGCGAATAGGGTTTCATTAAATTAGGTTTATTAAAGGTTCTAGATTCATATTTGCATTGCCTTGTCAATTTCAGCTGCTACTTTCGCCATTAAATCCAAATTATGCAACTATAATCGAACAAAGGAAAAGTCGAAAATTTTTTTCATTGACACGGGGGTAAAATATTTCTTTTGCCTCAATCTGGATAGCAAGGTGTTTGGATAAATTGACCACCAATGAATTAACCTTAGAAAGTTTAGCCACTAATCGGTTGGAATGCAAAGCCATTACGCGGCTGCCACGCAGTGGAATTTTTCGTTGTAGGATTCTAAATCCCCCTAGCCCCCTTTAAAAAAGGGGGTAAAACAACCCTTCCCCCTTTCCTAAAGGGGGATTTTAGAAAGGAGGACTTGGGTGGATTTTTCAAAACAAATCCCCCGCTTTCAGCGACCTCCTTTAAAAAAAGGGGGGTCTCTCTCCCTCCTTTTATAAAAGGGGGGATTAAGAGGGGGGATTTAGTAATACCTGATAACTTAATATTTAAACGACGCTTTGACAAAATACGTCCGTTGTGGAAAGGGATGATTTTCATACACCTCTTGGTCTAACAAATTATCAATCCCCGCAGAAATCGTACTTTTCAAACCTTTTACAGCTGGCAATTGATACGAAGTTTTAAAATCAACTAAGGTATATTCATCGGTACCGCCATAAACGTGTGCCGCTATATCGGTATTATCAATCCGTTGATATTCATTACTGCGATAACGCACCCCCACTGCCGCATCCCAAACAGGCAAAATATGATAGGTTGCGCTGGCATTGGCTTGTAATTTTGGAATTTTATCCCACTGATTGCCTTCCAACACAGGATTTTTGCCATTTTTAATAATCCGTTTATGAATCCAAGTGCCGTTTATCATTAAGTCGAGCGGTAAATTAAACACTTCTTTTTGTTGGTACATCAAATCAATACCCACCGCTTCGGTTTTTTCAATCGGCAAAAAGGTTGACACGGTCGTTGCACCAAAATTCTGCACGGTATTATTGATTTCATCGCCAATCACGTTATAAAACACATCCGCTTGCACAGACCCGCGCGGAATAGCGTATTTGACCATAAAGTTGTTGAAATAACCGTGTTCAGGTCCTAAACCAGGATAGGACACATTCAAACGATTCAAGGTTGAAGCACTTTGGAACATTTCTTCAACAATAGGAAAGCGATAGGCTTTAGAAAAGGAATAGCGTATCGTCCAGTTATCGGGCGAATATTCTAAAGAGGCTTTAGGTGAAAAGCGCGTCGCATCACGGTCAGCATAATTTTGAATTCCCGTACCGTTAGGTTTGGTTAAATCGCGTGAATGCCCATTTAAAGCTTGCCAATGATCCATCCGCACGCCCGCCATCAATTCCCAATCGGGCATAAAACGCCAGTTTAACTGCGTAAAAACACTGTTAGTTTGGGTTGCACCGCCTGTTTCAGTGGTTTTGACATCCGTTGTTGCAGCACGGTAATCGTTACTGTTGTAAACACTGGAATTTAAATTAGCATGATTAAATTGATAACCGCCCATAAAGGATAAATCATTGCGCCCTAAAAACTTATCGGTGGCTAGTTTTAAATCATACGAAGCCCACCACGCTTGCGCATCGGTCACTTGTCCCGTGCCATTGTTAGCAGGGTCTGCATCGTGAAAATTGGCTTTAACGCTACGGTCGCGAAACGCATCGTAATAACTGCCTGTGGTATCAATGCGCCAGTTTTCAGAAATTTTCCCTTTTAAACTCGCGCCATAATTTAAGGTTTTGCGTTCAAAATCACTTGAACCAAACACCGAGTTGCGTACCGTAAAGCGTTGTCCTGCCACATTCGGTGTGCCGCCCCAAATAATCTTGCCTTGGGCATCACGCAATTGGCTTTGTGCATCATCGGTTTTAACACGTCTATCTTCATACGCTAAAGTAAAACGCCCTTCTAAATCAGGGGTAAAATCATAGCCGAGTTTGAATTTGAATAAATCGCTGGTCGATTGTTGTACGCCATCATCGCCATATAAAATCCCCGCTGTGCCATCGGGTAAGGGTTGAAAAGTTCCCCCAGTAGCTTTTGTGCCTAATTTGGAAGGGGCAACACCGACCGTATTTGGTACCATTGGCTGCCCTTCATTTTCCAGACGATTATACGAGCCGAATAAACTAAATTTATCCCAACGATTGCCTGCGGAGATAAAGGTTTTATAGCCTTGCAAGGTTTCTTTGCGTCCTGCCCGATTCATGGGTTGAAAAATGCCCATGGCTTCTGCATCCATTTCAAATTTTGTAGGCATTTTTGTGGTTAATTTCACCACCCCACCAAACGAGTTTCCACTGTATTCGGCTGAAAAAGGCCCATATAACACTTCAGCAGATTCAATTTCACTCGGGGAGACCATTTGCCAGCGCGGCGCACCGTTAAAGGTGGTTCGCAATGGATTATGCAACGGCATTCCATCGCCAAATACCATTGTGTGCGCGGTTTGAAAGGTATTGGAATCACGCATACCTAATGAGCCATTGCTATCACCGACATAGCGTTTTCGCACATTCACACTCGGTAATTTAGTAATCACATCTTCCACCGTCGTGGCATTGATGGTTTGCTCGATTTCAGTTGCAGTAACAGTGTGACTGGGGGTGGCTTTATCTGTTTTTGGAAACAGCTTTTTGAGTTGTTTTTTACCCTCTGAAGAAACAGTTACTTCTTCCAGCGTTTGCACTTCTTCAACAGCGGCTTGGGTTTTGACCGGTTCAGCGGCAATCCCAGTGCTTAAATAGCCTAATCCTAATAAAATAACGCTTTTTTTCATTTACAGCCCCTTGCGGCGAATAATCACTAATTATCCAACAACACGCAAGTTATATGCCGAATTGTGACGAGCATCACACTGTTTTTTCATAAGCAATTGATTTTATTAAATGTGATTTTTTTGATTTTCCCAATTTTATCTGTCGCTGATACAAAATAGGGGACAACTAATGAAATTTTTTATGTGATATGACAATAAAATAGGTTAAATCACACAGTTTTTTTATGCGACAATTTGCCGCGCGACACTATGTCACATTTTTTTTTACCTAAAAGTTGCGTAAGATGACTCAACTCTTTAAATGCGCTCCAGCCTCCTAACTGGATGAGAGTCCGATCATATATCCCTCTCCAACGGCTAGCTCTTAGCCGTTTTTTTTGCCTGTTACTTTTTCAGCAACGTTCCCATTCTTCAATCAATAAAAGCCTGAGAACGCTGAAAAACTATTTTTAAAACTCAAGTTCCAAACTTTTGTCACAAAAATCAAATTTAGCGGCTTTGGCTTCTGAACCGTCCGCAAAGACAGCTTTAACCCATTGCTCACACCCTTCATGATCGGTACTGCTATCCCACACCAAGGTTTCTGATTTTCCAGATGGAATCCCTTTGCCTATCTCAAAATCACCCCATTGCTTGCCATCTTCAGACACTAAGAGTTTTTTGATAGTGCTATTTGTACCGTTATGGACTTTAAACGAATATTCGCTATCTGCTGCTTGCACACCCGTGGTGGTTGCAGTAAAAAGGAAACCAACAGTCATAAACAAACCAATTACTTTTTGAATGCTCATCTTTTTTCTCAGGCTAGGTTTTTAAGTTGCAAGACATTTGCAACGAGCAGAATTTTACAGTCAACCGCTAAAAGCTTACAAGTTGTTTTATTTAATCGGATTACCAAACGCTAGGTTACGGATTAATTTGCGCGTTAAATCAATGGGGATAATTAAACTCGCTAAACCCACAGGATAAAACCATTCCTCTAAACTTAACGGCACGGTTCTTAAAATTTGCCCGCCGATATAAGTGAACACAATCTGCACCATAAAAATAAAGGCTAAGACATAAATGAAGTTTTTGTTTTCACCTAAATGGTCAAATAAATTCAGGCTTTCGGTGCGAGCATTAAAGGTATTAAAGGAGTGAATAAAGGCAAAGAAGGCAAAAAAACCGCTTAAAAATGCCGCTTCTGAGCTAAAACTGGCTCTGATAACGGGGTTGGTTAAAAACAAAATGCTTAACGCGCAACTTAAAATACCGTTGACAAAAATCGAACTCCACATTTCAGAGGTAATTAATGAAGCTTCACGCAAGATAGGTTGTTCGTGCATGGAGCGTTCTAACGCGGCCTCCCCTGAAAAAGCAAGGGCTGCCAAGGTGTCCATGATTAAGTTGACCCAAAGCAATTGCACCATCGTCAGTGGTAAATCAAACCCTAAAAACGGCCCTAAAAAGGCGATTAAAATGGCGGATAAACTGACAGTTAATTGAAACACTAAAAATTTGCGTATCGACTTAAACAAGGTGCGCCCGTACAACACCGCTTGGGTAATCGAATAAAAATTATCATCCAACACCACAATATCGCTGGCTTCTTTGGTCATTTCTGTGCCGCTGCCCATTGAAAAACCGACATCAGCATTTTTCACCGCAGGTGCGTCATTCACCCCATCGCCTGTCATCCCTGCTACCCAGCCTAATTCTTTGGCTAATTTCACCAGCCGGCTTTTATCGGTTGGATAGGCTCTGGATACCACATATAAATTTGGCAACGCAGCTTTCACTTCTGCATCGGATAATTCACCCAATTCAGTGGAAGTCAAAACCAGACCCGTGTCATCGGTAATCAACCCCACATCTTTGGCAATTGCCCGCGCTGTATCTTTGGCATCGCCTGTAATCATCACAACGTGAATACCTGCTTGTTTTGCCCGTTGCACCGATTGATACGCGGTAGGGCGCAAATCATCACGCAAGCCTAAAATAGCGAGTAATGTTAATTCAGGGGGTAAGGTTTTATCTTCATGAATCGGTTGCTGCGTAGTCGCAACAGCAATCAAACGCATTGCTCGGTCGGACAATTGTTTCATTTCTGCTAATAAAGCGTCTTTATCCAACGGTTGTTTTTCCCCTGCGGTATTAAAAAAATGCGTACACTCAGTTAATAACACTTCAGGCGCACCTTTCACGAGGGTTAATTTTTCGCCGTTGTCTACTTCAATGGCGGAAAACTTTCGCGCACTGCTAAAGGAAATTAAATCCACAATCTGCACTGTGTCATTTTGAACTAACTTTTCCCCTAAACAACTCAACAAAGCTTGTTCTGTGCGGTCTGCTCCCACCAAACGCGGGTTGGCAATATCGCTGGTATCGACCACCGCGCTGGTGTTATTACGCAACGCAAAAGCCAGCGTGTTTTGTGTTTGTTCAGGCAACTGTGAAAAACTTGTAAAATGCTGCGCTTCACCCGTGATAAATTCCGCCACACTGAGCTTGCCTTGTGTCAATGTGCCTGTTTTATCGGAGAATAAAATAGTCAAACTGCCTGCGGTTTCAATCCCTAATAATTTGCGCACTAACACTTTAGCGCGTAGCAATTTGCGCATATTTAAAGACAACACAATCGCAATCATCATCGGCAAGCCCTCTGGCACCGCAACCACGATAATTACAATCGACAGAATCAACGCTTTGACCACATGAGAAATAATTTCCCCTGTTTTCAATTGCAAATAGGCATCAAGGCTACCCGCATCAATGAAAATATGTTTATACATAAAGGTCAAGGCAATACATACCGCACCAATATAGGCAAATGTGCTGATTTGTCCGCCTAAAATCGTCAATTTATTTTGCAATGGCGACAGACGGTCTTCAGCATTGACCACTTCTTTTAAGGTTTGCCCGTATTGAGTTTTATCGCCCACGGCGGTTAATTTCATTACCGTTTCGCCATCTTCAATCAAACAGGCGCGTTCGATGCTATTTTGCGGCGATACTGCATCAGTTTCGTGCAGTAGTGCCACTTTTTTGACCGCTTCAGACTCGCCCGTCAATGCTGCTTCATTCACATCGGCATGACCTGCCACTAAATAGCCATCGGCTGGCACCGTATCTCCCGGTTGCAATAACACATAATCACCGACCACGATGTCATTAATGCTGATTTCAATTAATTTTTGATTACGAAACACTTTCACCGTAATCATTGAAGCCTCTTCCAACAATTTTTGAAAAGCGGACTCGTTTTTGTATTCCGACAACGTGGCAACAATGGTTGCAATAAAAACCGCCAACGCAATGCCTACACCTTCGTACCATTCGGCATAGCCCAGCACTGCCAGCGCGACCGTAATCACTAAGGCAACCATTAAAATAAGGATAATCGGGTCTTGTGCATTGCCAATTAACTTAGCCCAAAACGATTCGACCTTTTGCAATGTAACTGCATTGCTGCCGTGTTCTGTGCGTGATTTTTCAACCTGCGCATCGGTTAAACCTGGAAAATTAAACTGCATAATAAGCCTCACTTTGAGTGATTGATATTTGAGACATCTCTACCCTAGGTAGAAATAGATGTCATAAATCGCTACATTCTCGTTGCTATGTCGCAATTATCAGTATTGTGTCACACAACAACCCGCTATTTTTGTCATATACAGCGATATAATGAAAAAAACTGCCTTTTTTATCCCGAACTTCGGTTACAGAGCTTGCCATATCTGCCACAACGTCTTTTCAAAATGGCGAGCAAACCGTTTGCTATCAAACAAAGGCGATTTTAACACCTGCTCCCGCAATTTTCCCCGCAAGGCTGCCAATTTTTCTAAATCGCTGGCAAATGCAATCGCTTGATTCAAATAACTTTCCTCTTCTTCAACAATCCAGTCAGGCAAACCTGCGGCAGCTAACAGACTTGCCCCTTGTCGTGCTAACAAGGTATTTCCTGCTAAAGTCAAGGTGGGAACGCCCATCCACAACGCTTCACAAGTGGTCGTGCCGCCTGTATAAGGAAAGGTATCTAAAATCATATCCACCTCGCTGTGGGCGGCTAAATACGCGGGGCGAGAGGTTGTGCTTTGAGTGCTGATACGATTTGCCGCAATCCCATAATGCGCCAAGCGAGCATACAGCGATGCAACCACTTGTGTATCACTGAGTTGTTTGCTCTGAAAGCGCAGCCGAGCGGTGGGTAATTGTGCCAAAATGTTTCCCCAAACCGCTAAAACGGCATCGGTGACTTTGCTTAAATTTTGAAAACAGCCAAAGGTGATAAAGCCATTCTGTTTTGCAGGTAATGCTGAAACGGCTATTGATTCAACAGGGGCGGAAAAACACAACCGCGTCTCAGGTAGATAATATACTTTTTCAATAAAATGCCATTGATTTTGTTCAGGCACGCCTCTTTTATCCACTAAAATTGCATCCATTTCTGCAAGCCCTGTAGTTGCAAAATAACCCAGCCATGCCACTTGCACAGGCGCGGGTTTCCAAGCAAACAAGGGAAGCCGATTTTTGTCGGTATGCCCTGCCAAGTCGATTAACAAATGCACCGCATCGTTGTGAATTAACTGCGCCGCCCCTGCATCGGATAAGCCAAAAATCGGTTGCCATTTCACAAAATAAGGCTGCAATCGTGCGGTCACTTCATCGGTTTTGTGATAAGTAGGATAAGCCAGCAACTCAAGTTTTGTGCTATCCAATTCTGCTAATAGATTTTCTAAAAAAAAGCTGACCGCGTGATGACAAAAATCCCCTGAAACCAACCCCACGCGCAAGCGTGTCGGCGCGGTATTGCATTGCCATGTTGTAAAACGTCGCGTTACTTGGTTTGCCGCTAATACGCCAAACTGCTGTGCCGCCTCCAAACAAAACGCAGGCGAATAGGCGGCACTGTAATTATAGGTATAAAGTAAATTATGCCGCGCAACCATTAATAACGGATTTAACGCCAATGCCGCTAAATAGCTCTGCTCTGATTCGGCAAACTGTCCAAGGTCTTTTAAAATATTGCCCAAATTGCTATAAGCCTCTGCCAAATCGGGTTGATGGTGCAGAGCGCGGCGATAACACTGTTCCGCATCGGCTAACTGCCCTGCCTCTTGGAGCAAAATCCCTAAATTATTATACGCATCGCCATAAGCAGGATTGAGGGTGATGGCTTGATGATAATGGCTTTGTGCTTCGACGGCGTGATTGAGTTCTTTTAGCAGACAGCCTAAATTATTATGCGCCTTGGCATACTGGGGATTGATGGCAATGGCGTGGCGGTAACTGTTTTGCGCTTCGGTAAAGTTGCCTAATTCTTTGAAAATATAGCCTAAATTATTATAGGCTTCGGCATACTGAGGATTAATTGTAATCGCTTGTAAATAATGGTTTTTTGCCTCTTCAAACCGCGCTTGTTCTTGCAAGACAATCCCTAAATTATTATGAGCTTGCGCATGATGGGGGTCAATGGCAATCGCTTGCCGATAACTGTGTTCTGCCTCTGTCAGTTGCGCTAAGGCTTTTTGGGTAATCCCGATGTTATAAAACGCATCCGCATCATTTTTAGCTAAGGTGAGTGACTGCTTTTGTGCCGCCAGAGATTCTTCTAAGCACCCTTTTTTTTGCAAAATAACCCCTAACGCTTTCCAGCCAAACGGATGCTGTGGAAAATAAGCAATGAAATCCCGCGCTTTATTTTCCGCCTCCTCCTGTTGTTCATTGCTAAACAGCGCGATAACGGCTGACATTTGCGCTGGCGTAGGTTGCAATTGTAATAATTGGGCAAGTTTTGTCACCTTTTCGCCGCGTAATCCAAAATTTATGCCTTGCGCTAATACCGATTGCGCTTCATTAAACTGGTCAGTTTGCACTAACGCATCAATATAGCTAAACCAAAATTGTTCCTGCGTTGGCAACGTTTCCAAGGCGCGTTTAAAAAAAGCTAAAGCAGTACTGGCTTTTTGGGTATCCAGTAATAGCACTCCCAAATTGTGATTGGCATCAGGATGATTGGGGGCGTTTTGTAAAACAGCCCGATACAGTTGTTCGGCAGCGGGCAACTGCCCAGCTTGATGATAGGCAATGGCTTGTTGTAAAGCATTATCTAAGGAAATTTCAGTGTTAAGCATGGTTTTACAAAAGTTAAAGAGAGAAGTAAGCAGTGGAGCTTAGAAACAAGACATGGTAAATTAAATTTAACCGTTTCATAATTAAAATTAAGCAGGAGTCACAATGAACGAATGGTTTTTTTCTTACGAAAACACCCAAACAGGCCCGCATGATTTGGAATATGCGAAAGCGTTTGTACGCGAACATCCAGGGGCTTATTGCTGGCAGGCAGGCTGGTCAGATTGGCGGCTGGTGTTTGAAGTTCCACAAATTCGCCGCATGAAAAAGGATGGAATCACGCCATTTCCAGCCCCGCCGCAAGCGATGTATTCGCCTAAACCGACCCGCTTGCCGACGGTGGAAAATAATCAAAACACCGAAAGAAACACAACTGACAGCCCAGCTTCGCAATCGAGCAGTCAAGGTTTTGGTAGCAACAGACGCACAGATGGGATTGATTATAAAATCTATGGGGCAGAAATGCAGTTTGTTGAAGTTGAGCTTGACCCAGGTGAAAGTGCCGTCGCAGAAGCGGGGGCGATGATGTATAAAACCGCAGGCGTGACGATGGAAACTATTTTTGGGGATGGTTCACAAAATAAGCAAGGCGGTTTTATGAATTTGCTATTGGGGGCAGGCAGACGTTTACTGACAAATGAAAGTTTATTTGTCACTATTTTTACCCAAACAGGTCACAAAAAAGGCAAAGTGGCGTTTGCCGCACCGTTTCCTGGTACTATTCTGGCGTTAAATTTAGGGGAATATAATGGCAAGTTAATTTGTCAAAAAGACAGTTTTTTAGCCGCTGCCAAAGGGGTACAAATTGGGATTCATTTTCAACGCAGAATTTTGACAGGTCTGTTTGGTGGGGAAGGTTTTATTATGCAAAAACTGGAAGGAACTGGCTGGGTGTTTGTTCATGCGGGGGGAACTTTAAAAAAAATTCAATTAACCGCAGGCGAAGTGCTGCAAGTGGATACAGGCTGTTTAGCGGCGATGACCGCCAGTGTTGATTTTGATATTGAGCAAGCAGGAGGAATTAAAACCATGTTGTTTGGGGGCGAAGGTTTATTTTTAGCACGCCTAACAGGCCCTGGTAGTGTTTGGCTACAGAGTTTACCTTTTTCACGTTTAGCAGGCAGAATGCTGGCTGCCGCCCCGCAAACAGGCAATCGACATCAAGGCGAAGGCTCTATTTTAGGCAGCCTTGGTGGGTTTTTAGACGGTGATAATTATTAAATTTTATCCTAGATTTTCTGTGCATTCTTTCTAATAGACTGAGTTATCAGGATTTTTTGTTTTGTGCTGTAGATATTCTGTTAAAAAGAAAAATAAAACTTCGTATTGACTCAATACTTATTGCAAGATTTTACGGGTTCTTTTATAGTATCGACTCGCTACTATATTGGCTTTTCTTGAAAATCCAATGCGAGTTGTTGTTTTGTCCATACTAAAAAAATAATAGGTAATCAAGATGTCAGAAGAACAAGCCCAAAAAGACCATTCAATGTTGTATGTTGCGGTGCTGACCTTAGTCATGG
>Ga0316608_1000576_pt1 | contig 16666 bp, 11 predicted proteins | sample MIS2016152B_MG_FD_207673 | JGI IMG/M metagenome (GOLD analysis project Ga0316608, IMG submission 207673) | Microbial mat bacterial communities from Middle Island sinkhole, Lake Huron, Michigan, United States - MIS.2016.152B | ecosystem: Environmental > Aquatic > Freshwater > Lake > Sediment...
CATTTAAGCAGATGTACGACGATGGAAGTGCTTCTGTAGTATTAAATGTTGGATACGAAAGCATGAACCTTTCGCACTTTCGGGGACGCGATATTTTGTTTATGGGTGGTGATTCGGGCGATTATTATAACTCGGGTTGGATGGGCAGGTTCTTAAATATTGAATATCCCGGATACCCGGATAGCTATCCAAATACCGAGATGCCCGATCCAATTGGTATTGAACTTGGCCATAGTGCTTCTATTGCCTTCCACCGCGAAAATGGAATACCAATCGGTTTTTCAATAGACGAACCGGATAATTTTTATAAACTTATAACAGGAGTTGGCATTGATCCTCCGTTACTTTATCCCGATAGTCATGCCGGTGAAGAATATCGCTTTTTAACACAAATGGAGGCAAAATCGAACCAGTATGCCGAACGACTGAAGCAATTATATGATAAAGGCAAAAATACAGCGAGTGTAGTTTATCCCGATTTATATCCTTATAATGCTCCCGAAAGGTTTCTCCATAATCCTCTGACAGGTCAGTTACGATTAATTGCCCGTTTGTTAAACGGTGGTATTAAAACCCGAATCTTTTTATGCCGTATTGGTGGATTTGATACCCATTCGGGACAGGTAGAGAAATACGATACCAGTATGGGGGCGCATGGAGCTTTGTTGTACCACCTTACATCGGCCATGAAAGCTTTTTACGACGATTTAAAAGCCATGAGCCTTGATAGTAAAGTTGTTTCGTTGACTTTTACCGAATTTGGCCGAAGGGCGCATTCCAATGCCAGTTATGGTACCGATCATGGAACGGCAACGCCAATATTACTATTTGGATCGTCGTTAAAAGGAGGGGTTTCAGGAAATAACCCCAACCTTTCGAACCTGGATGGAGGAAATTTACGGTACGATGTAGATTATCGCAGACTTTATACCACGCTGCTTTCGGATTGGATGGGGGCAAGTAACGATACTTTAAATAAAGTTGGTTTTGGCGATTATGTTGGTCAAAAACTCGACCTTTTAACAGGAATAAAAGATAGCAGATTGGGGGCTAATTATGGAATTAATGTGTTTCCAAATCCTGCAAGTGAAAAGGTTTCTTTACGAATTAATGTTAATTCGAATACGAAGGCTGCTTTGACTCTTAGTAATACTTCAGGCCAGATTGTTCTAACCCGAGATTTTATGCTTAATTCGGGAGAGCAGTTATTGGAGGTTAACGTATCAAATTTATCTGGTGGAATTTACCTAATCACTATCTCAGCTTTCAATGGCGATGTTTACTCTTCAAAATTGGAAGTGAGGAAATAACAGGTCACCACTTAAATTCACTGGCCGCAAACTTAATAAGCGAAATTCGGGGATATTTCCCCGATTCGTAAATGCGGCAAAGGATAACAATTGAACCATCCGAACCTTGTTTTATTGCTGCCGGTTCTATAGGGTACCGATCGCCTATAAAGCGGGTTAGTTTATTTTTACCTTCTGTTTTATCGTAAAAATAGAGACCTACAGTGTTCGATTTTGTTGGAGCGGCAAAAAGAATGATATCCTGGTTGTTTAAACGAACCGGAATAACCTGAATATTCAAGGAATTTTGAATTTCGGGCATCCAAATACCTTTATAGTCCTCCGATATACTGCTTATTGTATTTGTAGAAATAGTATTATGGCTTAAAAAATACTGCTCGGTATAATAAAAACGGGTAAAGGCAAAATTATTGGCATCCAATGGAATTAGGGAGCTTACACCTCCATCATAGCGAAATCCGTTAATCTGTCCTTTCAGGTTCCCATCCTGAGGGTTAATGAACATGAGAGAAAAAGTATAATTCGAAAAACCATTTACATAGTAAAGAGAAGGGCTTGATCCACTGTGTATTGTTCCGGTAAAGAACGGGTAATGCTTGCCTGTTTTGGTAATATGGTAAACAATTTTTTCTACTACATCTTCAATAATTGGGTATTCCTTTTGCCAGGATATATCAAAACCACTGCTAAGTTTAGTAACTGTGCTGCTTCGGGATGTGCTGTTGAAGCCAAGCAAAATATAATTATTTGCGCTGTCTCGACTACAACTTAGCGGATAGGTAATTTTAGAAAATCGCTTTACCTCAGTAACAGACTTTGATGAAGGATTTATTTTGAATAAAACCGTTTCCAGGGAAGTGGCATGCATTGCAAAAAAATAATACTCGCTACCGCTTTTAAAAAGTTGAGGAACCGCATTTACAAATTCTTTTTCGAGTATTATATGCCATTTACTTTTTCCGGATTTATCGGTTTGCATTACATAAATTCCAGGAATTGAGCTCTGTACAGTATCTTTTTTCAACAACGAAAGTACCAGGTAGCTCTTATCGTCCAAAATGGCAAAGTCGACAGGGAAATAATTATTATGAAGAGCTGAGTCGTAATAAGTCCGTGTAAAATGATTTTCCGGGGAAATTGTATCATCGTTTTTGCAAGCATTAAAAGCTAAAAGAATTAGAGCACTTATATATAGGAGCTTCTTCATGGGGTTACACATTTTAATTTTTTAGGAGCACTGAATACCTTATAGAGTAGGCCAATGTTTATGACCATATTATTCATTAGAATATCGTCCTGTATATCCGGGTGGGTATAAAGGTTACGCTGGTCGTTATATCGATTGTCTTTTTTGGTAATGGTATTAAGTCCTTTCACAAAATCAACTTCGGTAAAAACTGTAAATTTCGAAAACTGATAACTCATTCCGACACCAGCCAGTGTTTGGAAATTGCTTCGAATAAACATCCTATCAGATTTGCTTTTAAAGGAATCATAGAATTGTCCGGTCACAACATTATTCACCGCAGTAGTTTCGGAATAATTTCCCCTCTTTAAAGCGCTGAAGATAAATTCATATTTAGCGCCAATAGTAGCATAGAAGTTTAATTTGTCGTCGGGATTGAAAATATAATAGAGCTGAACCGGAAGGGAAATACCCCAAAATCGGTTGGTAAAATTGTAGATACTTGTTTGCAGGGTGCTGCTGTCTGCCCATAGATTGGTAATATTATAATGAAAAGCATAATAAGAAACTCCTGGAGAAAGAGATACAGCAAAATGATCGTTTAATTTAAGGTAGGCTATGGTTCCAAATTGAAACCCTCTGTTTTTAAATAACGGACTATATGTTTTATTTCCGGGTTTGCCAATATCAGCCTGACTAAGCACATAGTAAGAGTTAATTACCGAGGGTTGCGTGAAATTAATTCCACCATATATTCCAAATAAAATGTCTTTTTTTATTGCTGGTATTGAAAATATAAGAGAGGTGGGTTTATCTCCGGAAAATACATTGAAAGCGCAGACCGAAAGCAAAAAGGACAAACTAATAATTTTTATAAAAAGCATTCTGATTCGGTTACATGAAACATAGATTAGCTGTTAATCATTTAAAACGTAACAACCGGAAATTTATTTATTTGCTGTTATAATTTCGGTTTAAAGGTTCTATTTGTATACCAACTTATTGATTAAATAATACTGCAATCATCTGTAAATATTACCTTTACGATTATTTTTATACAGAAATAATCTCATACAGCATGCTTTTTCCAATAATACAACAAGCTTTATAGGAAAATTGTTTAATAAATGTGAGAAACAGCTTAAAATTAAATTGAACCCACTTCGGGGTTCCAAATTTCTCGTTTAGTTTGCCTCCGGTTTTACCGGAGGTTATTCATATTAAAGTCCTTCGGACTTTTGTTTGCTGAAAACCCTGAAAGGTTTAATAACCGTAGGTGTCAACCTACGGAAAATAAAACATATAATACGGCAACCCAGAATGGGTTGAATTTTTAAATACAATGGATAAATAAATTTAAACAGTTTCTGAATAACGCATTAGAATCATTCCAGATACTAATAAGAAAACAAAAAGAAAGGTATAAGGTTATTAGACCGATTTTTTATTTGTAAATAATGGAGATTTGAGACTTACATCTATTTACTCAAATTATTTTGCTCCGTCAATCTTACTTTTTATTTCAAGAATTTGTTTGGGAGGAATAAAATTTACGTTTTCAATTTTTAAAACCACCGGATTAGGCCATTGGTTATTAGTGTATAGGCGATGCCCATTTACTGCACTAATTGCTAACCCCAATGGAGTTTGGGTAGAATAAATTTCAGCATCAAAACCTTGCTTATATTCTACCAATTCACTTGCGTAACCTAAAATACTAACCTTTGTTTGATCGTTTCCGGCTATGGTTTTAAAAATAAATTCTTTTCGCTCTCCGTATTTCCAAGTTCTTCCTCCTGGAATGAAAGCATAAACCGTATTATTATCCTTAGATTTTGTGAACCAATTATCTCCTTCTTTAATAATTTCCCATGGACGAATATTTTGAATTCCTTCCTGATTTACCAGATTCCATAAAGCTATTTCGCGCAGAAGGGCTTCCTGCTCAATTTGTATTTCGCCATCGGGTTTTGGTCCAACATTTAATAATAAATTCCCACCTTTAGCCCTTATTTCAATAAGCATGTTAATAATATCGGTACCGCTTTTATGAGGATCGTTGGTCGGTTTATATTGCCAATCAGTTCCCATTGTAAAGCAGGCTTCCCATGGACCAGGTATTGGTTTATCGGGTAGGTTTTGCTCTGGCGTTTGCATCTGCCCACGTGTAACAATTAAGTCAGGTTGAAGTTGCCAGGCATATTCTTTTAAACCCTCTGCCGGACCATCGAAAAACATCACATCTATTTTTCCGTAATTGGACAACAACTCTTTTATTTGGGCCTTATCAAGTGCCATCAGATCGGGATTATTAGCCGGGTAATGCAATGGATTTTGCAACCTGCCAATTGGGATCTGCTTTTCGAATAACAAATGAAAATCTTCCGGTGAAAAATATATCCCAATGGCAATTCCCTGTTTACGGAAGGCATCGAAAATTTCCCTTGTGGCATCGCGTTTAAACGGAGTGTTCAGGATATTAAAACTTGTAGTTTTAGTATCCCACATGCAAAATCCCGAATGGTGTTTTGTAGTAAATACAACATATTTCATACCGGCAAGCTTTGCCAGAACAGCCCATTCGTTGGGATCGAATTTTTTGGGATTGAATGTTTTGGGCAGTTCGGTAATAAAACGCTTCAGATAATCCTCAGAAGCCCCAGCCATGGAATGACTGATTACAGCTCCAACCTGTGAATCCATGCTCCAGTGGATAAACATACCAAATCCCATATCCATGAACCATTGTTCTCTTTCAGGTTTATTTGATGTTTGCTGTCCTGTTAAATTACTTGTGATTAATAATGATAATATGGCTAGGAACTTGATCTTAAGTAGAAATTTCAGAGGTAAATCTTTTAATACTATTTTCATATCCAATTGTTTTTTATACACTAATAGAAAATTTAATAACAGAGGTTAAAACTAAAATTAAGGAAATTACCAAATTACCGTAATTTACAATTTTCAACCAATTACCTAGGGGTGAAAATGCTGTGTAAAATTAAAATGATAATATTTTCCTTATGTTTTAAAAGATTGCATTATAGATTCTTTGAACCCAACACATTTTTTAAAACCTACTTTATATTCAAGATTTCACTATCACTTAATGCTCTTTCAAAAATAGCTAATCCTCCAATTTGTCCTTTAAAATAATTACCCATACCATTTTTTAACAAAACTGCGCCCACAGTAAAATCTGAACCATTGTCCCCCATGCCTTCCGGGAAAAAGTAGGGATTTTTCGATTGAACCAAACCATTTGGGTAACCACTAAAACCTTTGGTGTGGTCAATCAATTCAGGTTCCCGAGATTCAAACTTACCATTCACATACGATTTTATATAAGTACCATCGTAGGTAAATGCAATACATGTCCATTTGTTTGCAGGAACTTCTTGTTTACTGGCTGAATAATCAATTGAATAGGGAAATGGAGGCGTTGGTTTGCCAGTATTTGAAATGTGGCCACAAACCTGATTTCGACCATTATAGTAAGGAAGAGAAATAAAAAGACCATATTGACGTTTTCCGCCATTCTGATATTCATTCCACATGCCACCAACGAAACCGGTTTGTTCACCGGTCCATTTTACCCAAGCCATAATAGTTATTCCTTTGGATTTTCCATGTATATTTAGTGCTGATGCTTTAGAATTCGGCAGATTTAAATATGCCTCATTATTAAATTTTGCAGAATATCCGGACAATGGGCCATCATTGACCCGAGAAATTTTACCATTAGTTTCACATAACGGAAATTCCCCTTTTCCATTACTTCTTCTGCATTTCCCTTCTTCTTCCTTGAAATCCCATACTGCAATCAATCCTTCCGTTTTAATTATTCTCGCCATTAATTCAGGACTTCCTAAAATTTGCTTTATTTCAGCTGTGGAGAAAATAAATGCATTGAAATATACCAGGGCTATTATATGATACATAAACCAAGATAATATGATAAGTTAAAGTGAACTTTCATCGATGCAGACAGAGGGCAAATAAGCCATTTAATTTTTTTAAATGAACATATTATCTCAGCAAAGCTGTTGCACACCAAAGCAGCGGTGCTTGCCCATGCAAATCACCAACAATGCGTTTACGCTGCATATAATGATTGCGGTCGTTTTTAATGTTGGTTCCTTCGCACACCTCGGTCAATTCATCCTCGGCATTGATATAAGTAATTACTGCAAGCCAACCTTTACGGGCAGCAGAGCCATAGGTTTCTTGATTGAGCCAGCTATTTTTCACTCCGGTAATCAGGGCATACGTAAACATTGCCGTTCCTGAGGTTTCCTTCCAGGCTTCCGGATCGTCAATAATTTGTCACCACATGCCATCCGATTCCTGGTATTTTAACAAGGCCGCCATCATTTTTTGATATCCGGACATTATACGTTCCCTGTATGGATTATCTTTTGGCAAAATGCGAAGGATTTCGGCCATTCCCACTGCCATCCATCCATTTCCACGGGCCCAGCTGAAATGAGCCTCCGGAGAGTGATAGAACAACCCATTTTCGAGTTGAATAGTATCCAGATACAACACCATTTCTTTGGCTGCCCGATCGATATATTTCCGATCACCGGTTGCACGGTAAGCCTGTGCCTGAACAGCAGTAATCATAAACATATCATCGATCCAAATTCGTGTTTGCCACGAATAACCTTTTTCTTCCCTAATTTTTTCCTCTGGCTTGGCATTTTCTGGCAACGTCCATTGGGTATCGGCATATATTAATCCCAAATCGAGGTATTTTTGTTGTTTGGTTTTCAGGTAAAGCTCTAATGGAACTGCTCCGAAAACATTATTATCCACATGATTTGGCTTAGGTAGAAGATTCTTTTCAGCATCAAATAACGGGTCAAACCTGATTTCGAATTTTTTAAACAAATTTTCATTTTTAGTAATATTGGCAAACCACATTCCTCCAAGCCATGTGCAAACGTCAGGATAGGTTATTTGAGTTGGTGGAGTATCGGGATGGGTATTCCCATAACGGGAATGGGGAGTTTCTAAAAATTTATTGGCAATTCGTGTTCCAATTTCGGTAGGAGAAGCCCCGACAGGCCATGTCTTTAGGTCGTAGCTTTTGGGTTGAGCATGGCTTACTAAAAACACCAATGTCAGTAAAAAATAAAGTAGTAGATGTTTCATGATTTTTAGAAGTATTTATTGTTTTTATTTCATACTATTTAACCTTTTAAACTCGCAATTTCCTTCAAAATATTTAAATTTCATCTACATTTTAATAATTTTTATTTTGAATTTCTCCTTACTGAGATCAGAGGTTAATTCAAGAATATATGTGCCCTGGCTAAGGTTTTGAAGATAAATTTTCTCCCTTTCGATTGTAAGTCTTTTATTTAATACCATTTCTCCATTAAGTTTAAAAATTTTCACTTCGGTTATAAAGGATGATTTGTCTGGCTCTATAATAATATAATCTTGAAACGGGTTAGGGAAAATTTTGAATGGATTGTCAATCGGAATGTCTATTACATTAATGTTGCAGGTGTCGAATTTATAAGGATCAAAAATATAAAAACAAACAACGGTTGCTTTACCAATGTTTTTGGAGTAAATCTTTCCAATCGAGTCTACAGTTACTATAGTTGTATCAGAACTCAGCCAATAAAAATAATAATAAGGTAAGTTCGAAGGTTTGGTTGAAATTCCCAATTTTTCCATTTTTAGTTTCGGAATATCAATCTCTGTTTTGATAATATCTATTTTAGAAAGGAGTGGACCAACAAACACTCTGGCTGTGGAGGATAATTTTCCATCGGGGGATACAACCCTAATATCGGTATAGCCTTCTTGAAGTCCTTTTAATACAATGGAATTGGAGTTTTTTTCTATAATAAAAGCAACAGATGGATTAGAGGAGGAGCAATTGTATTCTTTATGCAAAGCCTGGTCCGGAAGAAATTCTATTTCCAGCTCAGTAGAGTTACCAATCATTAAACCTGAGTATTCAGGATATATTTTAATTCCAGTTAACCTATAATTTACTTTTATCTTGCAAAAGTCTTGTATTTTACCATCCGGCGACAAGGCATAAACATATGTTTCTCCTCCATTATTCCCTGTTACTTTGCCTAAATTATCAATGCTTGCAATTGTGGTATCTGCCGAATAAAATCGGATGTCTATATTATAGGCATTCTGCGGATATAGTAGAACATTTAATGCTATAAACTCGCCAGGATCAAGAACTACATTCGTTTCAACAATATCAATTTTTTGAAGTAAGATTAGTTTTGATATGTCTTTAGCCATAACCATAATTGAATCTATTGCCTGGCAAGCAATTCCTGATGTAGCTTTTAGAAAATATTTTTTTGATGCGTTAACTTTTATCTTTTGAATAGGTTGAAACGGATTCGTAAAATCCTGGACGGGTTCCCATTTAACGGAACAATCAAGAGGTTCTGTATATTTAGCAAATGTGCCATTGTCAAGACAAATATATCCATGGTCTTCATCCGGGAATTGAATATCCTTTGAATAATAATTATAGTTAGAATAAAGATTCATATCCAGATTCCAGGTTTCTCCTCCATCCATGGTTTTATAGATTTCGCCGTTGCTTGTTAGTCCATAGCCTCTGTTTTTATTTACAAAATAAATATGATCAATTGATTGAGAAGAGGTCTTTAACACCTCTTTCCATGATTTACCCGCATCATCTGTTTTATATATTCCATAGTAACCGTAATAACCATGGAGGCTATCCGTGAAGCATATGGTAAAAGGGTTTGAATTGAGAAGCGTATTCTGTTCTTTCCAGTTTTTTCCTCCATCGTTGGTAGTTAAAATTTTATAATCGCTCCTGGTTATAGCATACCCGGATAACTCATTTCTGAAAAACATATCTTTAATATAGTAATTACCGGTTTTGATATTTTGCCAGCTTCTTCCATAATCGTTCGTTTCAAAATAATAGTTGTTTGTTGTAATAATAAAACCATTTCTCTTGTTAGTAAATAATACTTTGCTGGCGGTTGCTCCTAAGTTCTGAATAATCCATGTTTTACCGCCATCAGTAGTTTTTTTGATCTCTGAACCTGCCAGGTAACCAGTATTTTCATCAAGGAAACAGAAATCAATTGTTCCATATTGATTTGAAACAAATATCCAGTTTTTTCCACCATCTTTAGTCTTATATAAATCGTTGGTTTTATTTAGCGCAAAACCAATATTTCGATTTATGAATTTAATGCGTTTAAAATCGGTATAGGTAACTTCCCATTTTCCATTACCATTCCCTACGGAAGAAAATAATTCAACCGAATCACCTGGAAAAACTTCTATGTCTTTTCCAGCGCTAATTACCAGGGGATCAACCTGAATTATTGCACTATCAGTAGCATAACAATCTCCATCTCCCCATGCCTTTATATAATAATTAGTGGTTTCCTTTGGTTGAACAGTGACCATAGGGAATTTGCTACTTAAAAAACCATCATTAGAATACCAATTAATATTTTTAAACTGAGATAAGTTATATTTATAATAAAAACCATTATAACCAAGAGCATAAATAGTTTGGGCCTCAGGAAAACAAAAATTTAATATCATTTTAGAGATATCTTTTGTCTTAAACCAAGTCGTTCCGCCGTCTATTGTTTCTAATATCTGATAATTTGAAATATCTAATGCGAAACCTTTCTGCTCATCTATAAAAAACAAGCTGCCAATGTTTAAATTTGTCTTACTTTTTAATGTCCATGAAGTTCCTCCATTATTTGTATAGAAGATACTTCTATCCTTATTTATGGCATAGCCGGTTTTTTCATCAATTAAGTAAAGGAAAATGGGTTTCTCATTGGCAGGATTGTTTATCTTCTGCCAGGTTAAACCTTCATTTTTCGAAAGCAAATAATTACTTGAATCAGATTTGATTACTAAAAGCTTTCCATTGAAATTGTCAATAGAATTAAGAGATTCATTTATTGGTGAATTAATTTTATTCCAAAAAATTCCACCATCTATTGTTCGCATAATTTTTCCACTATCGCCAATTAAAAGCCCAATTTTTGAACTTATGAAAAGGACTTTTCGGAATCCCGAAAGCCCGGTTTGGTTCCAGTTTTTGCCGCCATCTTCGGTTTTATATAATTTGCGATTGTCTTTTTCAGTTGCATAGCCTTTGGAGGTGCTGCAAAAACTTAAAGAAGAAATATTTAAATAATTATTAGAATAAAATTGTTGCCACGAATTTCCTCCATTCGTAGTTTTAGCATATGAATATCCACCATAAGAAATGTATCCGGTATCGCTATTAATAAAACTAATAGATTCAATATTCGATGAAAAACCTGTATTATACTGGCTCCAACTATTAGAGGTTAAAAAAGTACTATCGCCGCATGTTACTTTATTCCAGTAAGCATATGCATTTATATTAAGGCCTTTTATAGAAATGGATACAGTATCGGAGCTAACACATCCTGCATTTGAATTTGCCGTTACTATAAAAGTAGAATTAGTTTTAGGTTTAATAATAAAGGATGATGAATTGGTTTGAATCGGATAATTTGAAGATGACCAGCTATAGGTAATATTTTTGTAAGGTTTAAAAACAATCATTTCTCCCTGTCTTCCAACAGTATAAACTTTTCCATTAATTGTGCAGGCTGAATAAATATAGTTCTTCTGAGGTGTATTTAGCGATTGCCATGTTTGCCCGGAGTCGTTCGAATAAATTATTTCATCACCCATGGCATAAACTTCATTTTTATTTAAATAATAAACTACCGAAAAGGTTGTTTCCCGGCCAGAATTAATTTCTTTCCAGTTTTTACCACCATCTTCAGTTCTAAGTATTAATCCTTTGGTTCCTACCATAATTCCATTTGACTCATCATAAAAAGCCAGGGAAACTATATCTTTTTTAGTTGTCAAATTTATCCGTTGCCAACTTTCTCCTCCATTTTCAGTTTTTAGAACTAATCCGCTGTCCCCAGCCGCAAAACCAATAGAATTGTTTATAAAGTCCATGGTAAGAAGTGAAGTGCTTTTATCGGTTGTAGTTGATTGCCAGGTTATACCTGCATCGGTAGTTTTATAGATTGTTGAATGGCTCCCATATACAAAACCGGTTGCATTATTTATAAAATAGATTCCATATAAAGTTTCTGATATTCCTCCATAGATTTGAAACCATGTGTTTCCACCATCAATACTTTTTAATATTCTTCCTCCCAAATCTGAGATAAACCCTGTTGAAGAATCGGCAAAGCAAATTCCAGTGGAAAAGTCAAACCCACCTACATTTATAATCTGCCACGATTTACCGTAATCTGTTGTTTTATAAATGCCATATCCAACGGCAAATCCAGTAGAATCGTTTTTGAAATAATTAAAATCTAAATCAAAATTTGTAAATGAGTTAAGTTTACGAAATTCCGATAGTTTTCCTAATATCATGCTACTATCTCCACAATTTATTATTTTGTCTGCTCCTGCATTAATTTTAAAATCTATCTCAAATTCAACACTATCGGTACCTTCAAATAAGTCATTAGAGACTTTTACTTTGTAACTCGTTTTTATTCGAGGTGAAACTTTGATACGTTGCAGAGACTCTATATTTTGCAAATCGGAAGAACTCCAATCATAATTTAAAGTACCTAATTCAAAACTTTTTAAAACAAGGCCGTTGCTTCCAACTATAATTTGGGTTTTATTTTTTGCAAAAACGCAATTTAGGTTTGAATTACCAGCATAGTTTAAAACTTTCCAGGTTTTTCCTGCATCGTAAGTTTCGGCAATTCTTCCCTGATCACCTACCATAATTGCCGAATCTTTTGAACTAAATGAAATTAATTTATAGTCATTTTGCAGACCAGTGTTCATTTTTTCCCATGTTTCTCCATAATCAATTGATTTACAAATTGCTTTATTATTGCTTATAGCGTAAAAAGCATTAGCTCCATCCTGACATAGGTCATACGATGCCAATTGAGAAACAACTTTCCAGGTTTTTCCTCCATCATACGTTTTCATTATTCCGTTTCCTGAAGAGCCTACAGCAACTGTATCGTTTAAAAAAAATATTTTATTGAAGGATGGAAGTATTTCCTGATTTATTTTTTCCCAAGTTAATCCTCCATCTATGGTTTTCATAATATGCCCATAGTCTGTTGAAATATATCCAGCGTCTTTGTTTAGAAAAAAAATCGCATTCGAAAAGAAATTTACCTTGCTATTCGTCCAAGTATTTCCTCCATCTGTTGTTTTTAGGATTTTACCTGAAGACTCTGTTATATAACCAATTTGTTCACCAACAAAAAATATATGATTTAACGAATTTGATTCCAGAATTTTTATTGACTGCCAATTAATTCCTCCATCTAAGGTTTTGTATACAGTGCCATTATTATCAATTAAAAAGCCCTTTTTGGGGTTAATAAACAATACTTTATTAAAATAGGGACTATATGAATTAATATTCGCACCTAAATTTACCCAATTTGAAACGCTAGCTGTTAAAGTTATTGTATCGCCGCAATAAATGGATTGATTTATTCCTGCATCTACGGTAATTTTCAGCTTTTGACTAAATAAATTATTAAAAGCAAAAATCAGAAGCAGAAGAATTATAATTATGGGTTTATTGGTTTTCATTTGGATATGGTACTTTTTTAAAGCCTCAAATATATTATTTTGTTCCAATAAAGTATGGGGAATAATTGAAAAACTGAAAAAGTTCATTAAAGGCTGAAAAGAAAGGATAACACTGGTATTTAAGCCGGGTAAATTACGGTAAAACAAAAAGAGTTAATCAATTTTAAATGACTAACTCTTTTGTTATAAGTGTTCTAAAAATATTTGAATGCAATAAAGTATGTAGTTATGACATAATTGAAAATTTTTAAATAAAATGGTAAAGGAAAACAAGTGTACCATCCAAAGCTGGTTTGTTATTTCCTTCAATTTCGAGAACAACATAAAGCTGAGCTTTGGCAGTGCCTCTAAGGTTTATCAGAGAATCGAGCTTTGCACGCAGTCGGATACGGCTGCCAATCAAAACAGGTTGATTAAACTTAAGTTTTTCGATACCATAGTTTACCATCAGTTTAACATTCTTAAATTCTACTATCTCAAGCCATAAATATGGGAGGATAGACAGATTAAAATATCCGTGGGCAATAGTTTGTTTAAAAGGACTTTCGATAGCAGCTCTTTCAGGATCAGTATGAATCCACTGATGGTCGAGGGTGGCATCGGCAAATAAATTGATTTGTTCCTGGGTTACTTCTATATATTCTGAAATACCTATCTCTTTTCCAACATATTTTTCATATTCTGCAAAACTTCCGATAGTCAGTTTACTCATTTCAGTTTTCTTTTATAGTTAATAATATTTCTTTCGTAGTAATTAAGTTGAAACTTCTTAATTGATTTTCATTCTTAAAAGTTTGCAAAAATATTCATTTGGCTCATTAATCCAAAACTAAAAAATGGAATTTGGTTGGAACCTTTGTAGAATGAATGTTTGCGAAATAAATATCTGAAAATAGAATATTTGACAGATAAGAATTTGGGGGGGGTTATCATAGCTAAATGCTAAGATTTTTATTAACAATAATTTGAGAATTAGAAACTGTTTTATTGAAATAAAAAACAAATTCTTTTAAGGTATGGAAATCGCGAAGGTAGAGCTCATGAATGTAAGTTTTATCGCGGAAAGCAAAAACAAGGAAATTACCGAGTCCATCTTCCTTTAGCATCTTATATTCTTCGCGACGTTGACCCTGATAGCTATTTATAATTAAACGAATATCCGATATATTATCTGGTTTGTATTGAATTTCGCCAGTACCACGAATTATTTTAAACGAATTACTGTCAGTTACAATGGTACCAATTTCTTTGTACTTTTTCGAAAAGAATATGAATAGCACAAAAATCAGGTAAATGATAAGACTTGAAAAGGCCATTATTTGAATAAATTGGTAACTAACCATACTTATTAAGTATGATCCAAATAGTGCAATTGACAATAATATTAACGCAAAAAAAGTGGTAACTATGATGGAATAATATTGGAGGTTTCGTTTTTTATGAACAATTGGTATATTCATAACCATTCTCTTTAATATTCAGCCAAAAAATTTACTGCCGAAAATATATAAAAGATGAGTTGAATAAAGATTCTTTTGATCAACCCCTGTTTTTATTATTTAAAACAAACAATTCAAAACCATACAAAGATTATTCAATTTGGATATCATATTTATCTAATAATCCTAAAACAGCTGGATAGGAAAATTTGGCCTTTTTAATGCTATTTATTTCCGGGTCAATAGAATAATTTCGAGAAGTACGAAAATCGGTCTGAATCAGAGTTGTTTTATAAAATATTGCATTTGAAAAGTCACAATTGTAAAATTCCGATCCTGTTAAGTCAGTTTCTGTAAAATTGGCATCTTTAATGCTGCACTCATTAAAAACCGTTTTTTTCAATTTCTTTTTAAAATAAAATGTGTAATCGAGCATACACTTATCAAATGCTACCGACATTAAAAAATCGTTGCAATGGCTGAAATCTACGCCCATTAATTTGCAAGATTTGAACCTTATATTTTTTAAACTGGTACTTGCAAGTTTCACCATACTTAAATTGCAACTTTCGAAAATACAATCAATAAAGCTAATGGATGAAAAGTCGTTATTGGAGAAATTACACGATTTGAAAACGCATTTGTCAAATTCTTTCCCGGTTACTTTGTTAATAGTAAAGTCTTGATTTTCAAATACAATATCATCAAAGAATTCGTTATTCATAGTATTTATTCAGGGGCTAAATATTTCCGTGCAATAGTATTAAGAAGAAAACAAATTCTTTCATTATTGATCTAAAAAAAGTTTTTTTTACAAAACTTTCCAAGTTTCTAAAACTTGGAAAGTCTAATTACTAATTATATGCATCTTCCAAAATAATCTGAGAATTAAAAGGCAATATTAAAAAAAAGAATTATGCATGATACTTCTTTTGCATTTGAATTACATGCTCTTTAAACTGGGGAAATGTTTTCCAGATTTCTTTATCACAGGCCGTTAAATCATTACATTCGATGCAGCAATCGTAGTTCTTAGAAATGGCGCAAGCACGCACAGAACAATGGCTTACTCCTATTCCCATAGGCTTATCTGCTGTTTTACATCCGTAACAAAAAATTTGGGATGCATCAAACTCAATTCCATATTTTTCCTTTAGCCGCCATTCGGTATAAACTGCTTTTTTTAATTCCAGACTGTTTTCTTCCGTGGCTTTTTTAAACTTGCAATCGGCAGGACACTGATATCCGCAATAGTTTAATTTTTTGGGATCAGGTTTTTCATCGTCCCTGAAAATAAATAAAGAAGCCGCATTTATACCAGGAGACATGAGTAATCCGCAACCTGCAAGGCTTGATTTACAGCATGTTGAAATAAATTGGCAACGTTGAAGTTTTGATTTCATTGCAAAATAATTAGGGGTTAGTTCAACAGAGATCCATTGAATTTAAATTACCCTAATAGATTGGCAAATCAATCCCAATAATGCAGAGCCCGGTTCCGATCTGCGATAGCTATCGGGACTATCAGGAGCATTCGTACCGTCAAAACGTTTTTGGTTACTTTGGGTTCTCCAAAAGGGACTGAAAAGGAAAATGGTTGTTTAATTTGGATAATATTAGAGTTGTTAATTTTTCCCTATAGTCATTTAATTTTTTAAAGGCTGTAATAAGAAATAGTTATACAATTTCCAGAAAGTAGAATCAATCTTCGCATCCACTTTATTGAGCGGTATTTTTTTATCTGCATATTCAGCATTAGAAATTAAGGCAAAATTCTTTGTTTTGATCTCATTTGCAAAAAACTCCCTATACTGATATAATCCTATGGGTTTCGATCTAAATAGTGGCTCGTTATTTACACTTAATAAATCTTTAATCTCGACAGATAACCTATAGCTATTTCCTTCATTTATTTCCTTCATAAAAGAATTGTCACTGGAGTATTTAATCAGAATCTTATTTGGGAAATGGTAAATTTTCTCCGTTGGAATTATTTTATCATCCACTTTAAGGATTATTTTTGCTTCTCTCCAGCGGTCATTATTAATTAGCTGCGACAGAAATACATTAACCTCACAATTATTTTTATCAAG
>Ga0316608_1000577_pt1 | contig 16665 bp, 14 predicted proteins | sample MIS2016152B_MG_FD_207673 | JGI IMG/M metagenome (GOLD analysis project Ga0316608, IMG submission 207673) | Microbial mat bacterial communities from Middle Island sinkhole, Lake Huron, Michigan, United States - MIS.2016.152B | ecosystem: Environmental > Aquatic > Freshwater > Lake > Sediment...
AAACTTTTTTATACGAAAATATAATTAAAAATATTAAAATATTGTTACTTTATGTTAATTTTATTTGGCTAACTCAATTTTTCCATCTTATTTTTACTTTAGGGACGCACACTAATTAACCTCCTCCATAAAATAATAAACTTGAAAAATAATATTAAAAAGTTCCTTATCGGAATCTTCGATAAATTTTGCTCCCATTTTTACATTATAATCTTTAAGCATTAGTAATAAACCTATTCCTGAGTTTATATCGCCTCTTGATTTTGCAACCATTTCGTTCAAATATAGACCGTCTAAATCTTCGGTTGTAAGTAACTTTTCTAATCTTTTACGTAAACCTAAAAAATTTGTTCTATTACTTGAGTTTTTAACTTCTAATTTCAGTATATTGTTATAAAGTTTTACGTCTATGCCAATATTTGATTCTCTTTTTGTTGAATATTTAGAGGCGTTTTCTATCAATTCGTTAAAAATTGTGGATATTAAATTTTCGTGAAAATCAGCATCTTTATTTACTTTATAAAAATCGGCAATAAAATTAGAAATACTTCCGCAGCGTCTCCAGTATGTTACCATATCTATTGGTTTGACAACAATTTCCATGTGTCCTTCCGGTGGTATAATTTCCGGAATTAATTCAAAATTACCTATTGTAAATTCATTCATATTGTACAATAAAATTTAAATTCGTTTAATTACAACTAATGATAAGTCGTCTAATAAATCGGCACCATTTATAAAACTATAAACATCTTTTGAAATGTTATCAACAATTTCTTGAGGAGTATTATGACGATTTTTTTCTAGGCAATTCATTAAATTGTGAAGTCCATAAAATACGCCTTCAGGGTTTTCGGCTTCTGTAATTCCATCGGTATAAAGTAAAAGAATATCTCCTTTTACAAAATCAATAGTTTTTTCAGAAACGTATTCGTCTATATTGTTAACTAACCCGATGTAAATTCCTAAATCGAGAGTTTCAATTTTTTCTGCTTTTGGTTCATCTTTCTTCAGTAAAATAAAAAACTCGTGCTGACCAGCCATTTGCATTTTATCGTCTTTATATTTAAGCAGAGCTAGTGTTAAATTACGTTTATCTTTTAATCTGGTTTGAACATTACTGAATATCAAATTATTAATTTGTTTCAAAGCATGTGTTAACGAAACATTTGTTTGGTCAATTGCAGTTCTTAGAGCCGATTGTGTCATTAACATAACAATTCCAGATTGTAGTCCATGGTCGGTTACGTCTCCTATTCCAAAAATTGTGCTTCCGTCTTTTTGTGGCAATATATCGTAGTAATCTCCACCTACTTCGGTTGCTGTATCCATTCTGGCGGCAATGTCCAAGTCTTTACAATTTGCAAATTCGCTTTTTTCGGGCAATACCATAGTTTGAATTCTTTTTGCAACATCAAGTTCCATTCCCATTCTCAGATTCTCATTTTCGAGTTTATTTTTTTGTTCTGCTGCAATATTTATGTTACTAATTACTTCGGGAATGGCTTTTAAAACTTTGCCAATCATCCCAGCTTCAAAATAGGTTGGCAGGAAGGCTAATAGAATTAGAATAAACCAAATACGTACAAATAAACTGATTGGAAGTGGTTCTATTTTTTCTTTTTTTGCTTGTTCTAACCAGCTAACTGCTTCGGGATTTGATTGTTGTAATTGTTGTTCTAAAGTTTGTACTTGGTCTTTAGTCATCAAGTAGTATGTAAAATCGGTTCCTCGGTTTGTGTATGCAAAATATAAACTCAATGTTGCTATAACAAACCAAACTACTGCAACTTTACGATTTAGAACTGTACCTACAATGAAAATTATTATAACTGAAAATGAAGTATCAAAAAGAATGCTTGTAGCTGTGTTGGGATTTGTGTGTAATGTAGCTAAAGACATTATCATTAAAATTACAATTGAAGACCACGCTGTAAAACTGTTCCAGAATTTTGAACCTTCGCCTTCTTTGATAATAATTCTAATGTTGTAAATAAAAGAAAATAAATTTATTACAAATAGTAACGGATAAAAAATCATATCTCTTGCAGGGTCGGGTAGTTTGCCGAACTGAATTAACTGAATAGAAATATGTAAAATAACTAATGATATAACTGTTAAATTTACAGCTAATAGAATTTTTCGTTTTGTATTTTTTGAAGGTTTCAGTAACAAAGACCTCGCCTGGTCTAAGACATCTTCTTTTGAAATTTTTGTATTTTTAATCATAATTTATTATAATTTTTCAAATATTTGAGTTTGTATCTGAATTGATATTTCACAATCGTTACTGAAATAAAATTTTTCAGCCTTCTGGTAATATTCCTGAATATCTTTTCTTTGGTTAATGAACGAAAACATTGCCCACAATGTAACTTTTCCCAGTTTCAGAATATTTCCAATACGTTCAGGATTATCTTCACTTCCTAAATTATTTACAGTAATATGTTTATTATCAATATACTTAAATAAATTTCGTTGTGCTAATTCGGGTAAAATATTTAAAATTTTTCTATCACCTTCATAAAATTGAGAATGTTTCTGAATCATTCTGCTTATTATATTTGGTCCCATAAAAGTTGCGTCATTTACATCTACAACATATAATATGCCACCTTTTTTTAATATCCGGTATATTTCTTTTATCGCAATTTCGGGAGTGAGTAAGTGTATAAATAAAAAACTTGAGTGAACTATATCAAAAGTATTATCTTCAAAACCAGTTTCATAGACATCTCTTTGATGCCATGCAATGTTTCTGTATGATAGTTTTGCATAGCTTATCATTTCTGGTGAAATATCTACTCCTGTAAACTTAAACTTCTCGTATCTAGGATTTTTAGATAAACTTGCGGCATATACACCAGGACCGCATCCAATATCTAAAAACTGTCCTTCAGTTACAGGGATATTAACTGTCTTAATTATTTCGTCCTGAGCAATTTGAAGTAATCTGGCTTGTCCTAATAATCGTGGTAATTCGTCTTTAAATGACAATTTTTCGAGATATACATTTTCGTGTTTTATATTATCTTTGTCCAACACATTATGTTCATCATTAATTTCCAGATAATTAACTAATGATGGAGGTGTAATTTTAAGATATGCGTATAATACATCAACATATTGTCGTATTTTTAGATACGAATTTCGTATTTGATTTTCGTCTTGAATAAAAATTGTTAAGTTTTCCGTTTCTGAAATTATTTCTTTATGGTATTTGAATCCAAATGATGTATAATACAAACTTAATTTTTTGTGTTCTACCAACAAACTAAGGCAGGCACATTGAGGTTTCACAATATCAACAATTGCTTTCCATGCGTAAGTTGCTATAAATTCGGCTAACCTACTTCCTTTATATGAGGGTAGTTCGGCTCTTTTTGTAAGTCTAATAATTAATTTGTCATTAATTATAGGAAGTTCCCACTTTTCAACAAGTTTATCTGTTGGTTTATAGACATATATCGAAATAATGGATATCAACTCATCTGAATCAAAAGCCCCCAAATGAAAACCATCAAAATCTCTTTCATCTTGAAGAGCATTTTCACTTATTCCTTGAGATTCTACAAATATTTTACGTCTCAGCCCTATAATTTCATTTTGGTATATATTGAAATCGAGCCATTTTAACTTAATATTACTCCCAAATTGACTTAAATCCATATCAAATTTTCTACATCTTTTGAAAATCTAAAATTAAGTTTTTTTTATATAAATCAAAAAAAAGAGGCACAAAAAAGAAAAAATATATTTTGTTTACGAAATTTAACTATAAGATTTTCATTAATTGGGTTTAAGTTTTTGGAAAAATATTAATTTTGTCCCAACTTATTTCAAATTATGGGTGGTATTTTTCATAGAGCAGAACTTATTTTCGGAAAAGAAAAGATGGATTACATTTCGGAAGTAAAAATAATTATTTTCGGAATTGGAGGTGTTGGTAGTTGGTGTGCAGAGAGTTTGATTAGAACAGGAATTACTAAACTTACTATTGTTGATTCTGATACTGTTTGTATTACTAACATAAACAGGCAATTGCAGGCAACTATTAAAACTATTGGGAAAGTTAAAACTGAAGTTCTGAAAGGCAGACTTTTAGATATTAATCCTAAAGCAGAAATTACTGCTTTACAAAAAATATACAGCAAAGATAATTTTACCGAATTTGAATTGGATAGTTACGATTATATTATTGATTGCATTGATAGTTTGAGTAATAAAATTCATTTAATGCAAACAGCTGCTAAAACAAATGCTACTTTTTTTTCGTCTATGGGGGCTGCTTTGAAAATAGATTCTACTAAGATTAAAGTAGGTAAATTTTCTGAAATTCAAGGTTGCAGACTTGCGAAAAATCTGAGAAAAATAATGAATCGAAATAAGTATCCTAAAATTGACTTTTTGTGTGTTTACAGTGAAGAAAGATTACCAAATATTACACAGAACGAAGTCTGTGGAACTTCAAATTGCATGTGCCCTAAAAATCCTAAATATGACGGTGTTACAGAATTAAAAAATCACGAATGGTGTAGTTCTAAAGCTGTAATAAATGGTTCACTTGCACATATAACCGGTATTTACGGTTTTACATTAGCCAGTCTGGTTTTTAACGAAATTTACAATAAATAATTTTACGCCCTAATACAATATATAGTGATTATGTTATAAAAGCTTTATATAGTTATTTTGTACTATTTCCTTATAAATTGGTAACAATTTACTTAGAAAATGTCCTCGCTTAGCGAAATTACTCAAATTGAAAGTATTATGTTAATCTAACTTCAAAAGTTCGTTGTATTTACTTTGCTAAGTCAATAACTTTAGTATTTCAATAAAAGCAGAATTTATTCCTTTAAGCCGTGAAAAAGTTCTTCTTAATAACATTTAGAAAGAGTTTTTAACTTATCACATTATTTTGGAGTAACACGAATAATTTACAAATTTTTGAATGAAAAAAACTTAATTTTACAAAATTCAATTGGTATATTATTCTACAATCTAAATAGATTACCATAAATTTAAATCTGAATTTGTTTTATTATTGCTTAGTTGATGTTTCTTAAATATCCGTCATACATTAACTTTTTAAGGTTGATGGTTTGAGGCATTTAACTAAAGGAAAATTAATAATTAACAACAAATAGAATATTTATACCTAAATATTTATAGGGTAATATCTGTTGGTTTACATAAAAGGTCACTTTTTTTGGCAACTCTGCCACAATTATGACAAACAAATTTGGGATTTTTTACTTTCTTAATATATTTTTCAATATTTTCGTTTAAAATATTTTCTTTTACTAATTTACATAGATGTTTCTTTTTAGCTGCCATAACGTATATTTTTATAGATTATTTATTTTTGTTATTATTTTTTTAAAGCATCATAAATCACTTGATGAATTGATGTTCTGATATTTAATTGTGATAATTTTTTGTTATCTCTTGTAGGATAAACTCTATTGCTTAGAAATACAATAAGCAGACCATTTTTTGGATCAGCCCAAACAAAAGTGCCGGTAAAGCCTGTATGTCCAAAACTTAATTCGCTTGCATCAGGTGATGGTGTATCGTATTTTTTGTCTTCAATTGATGGTTTATCAAAACCAATTCCTCTTCTATTACCAGATTCACAAAACTGACAAGCAGTAAATTTTTTAAGAGTTGAATCTGAAATATATCTGTAACCACCATAATTTCCATAATTAAGATACATCTGCATTAGTTTTGCCAAATCGTTGGCATTAGCAAACATTCCGGCATGACCAGAAACACCGTTTAACAGTGATGCTCCTTCGTCGTGTACATTTCCATGTATCAAATCATTACGAAAAAAAGTATCAAGTTCGGTTGGTGCAATATCATTAATATCAAAATATTTCAATGGATTATATTTCATAGAATTGCAACCCAGAATATCATAAAAATTTGAATATAAATAGTTTTCATATTCTTGTTTTGTAATTTCTTCAATTATAGGTGGATATAAGTAAAAAGATAAATCAGAATAAACATATTTTTTTTCTTCTAAAAGAGGAGATTCTTTTATATGTTCATATATATTTTTATAATATTTCTTGTAAAGATATTTATTCTCAGTTATTTTAATATTGTAATTTCGCGAAGAATCCTGTTTAATTGTTTTACGTTTGTATTCGCCTTTTTCGTCTTTAAGATTTTTCCAGAACGGAATCCATGCTGTTAGTTGTGCTTGATGTGTAAGTGCGTCTATAACTGTAATTTCACTTTTATTACTATGTTTAAAAGGTTTCCAATATTGTGAAAATTTTGCATTAATATAAAATTTATTTTGGTCATACAATTTCATTAAACAAGGAAGTGGTGCTGAGATTTTTGTTACAGAAGCCAAATCATAAATTGTGGAATTATTAATTGGAATAATGCTGTCATAAGTCTGATAACCATAAGATTTATTAAAGAATATTTTTTCATCTTTTGCCATTAATACCTGACAACCCGGAAAAGCATAATTTTTTATACCATTATTTACAATTGAATCTATTTTTTGTGTTATTGAGACAGAATCTAAATCTAATTCGTAAGGAGTTGTATATTTAAATCTTATTGGTGATATTGTAGAAATTCCGGAACCTTTTTTAAAATAATTATTCAGGTCAAAATCAAGTTTATTTGATACACAAATACCTCCAAATATAAGTTGTGCAGCTAATTGCTGATGAATTTCTGAATTTCCGAAACCAATTACAATTGAATTAAAATCTTTTTCAAAATTATTGTTTATCAAACTATTATTTTCAGAAAAAGAACAAAATATTTTTTCAGATTTAATATTTTCAATTAACTTATATTCTTCAATATTCGACAATGTGTCGGTAATTAAAATTAATAAGTTGTAATTTTTAAAATACTTAAAATTATCTGATTTTTTAATATTACTGATGTTAACAAAATCACAATTAGTATATTTGTTACAATATTCTTCAAAAGTATTAAAAGTATTGTTACTGAAATTTACGATTAAAATATCATAATAATCAAGTCTTTGTATAGGAATGAGATTATTCAGATTTGTTAACAAGGTTATCTCATTTTCAATTTGCTTGAAATTTTCAAAATAATTGTTTTGAGCAACAATTTGGTTTAAAGAAATCAATAGTAATAGACTTAATGTAATATATTTTTTTATAAAATACATGTTAATGAGTATTATATGATTATTTTTTTACTTAAAAATCAATAAAAATTAAATTTTTACAAAATAAATTTAAAATCTTTATACTTTTGTAATATTACTAATTTTTATTTTATGTCGCAACAAATAAAACCAACACAAAAAAAACAATACAAAATATTATTATTTGTAAATTTAATTGTCGTTTTTGTTTTATTGCTTACATATTTATCTGTTTACATTAATCCAAATGATTTTAAATATATAGCAATTATTGGTTTAGCGTATCCTGTTGTAATTTTTGTAAATATAATTTTTGGATTAATTTGGCTATTTTTGGATTACAAAAAAGCATTTATCTCTTTTATCTGTTTATTACTTGGTTGGCATCAGTTTTCTGATACTTTTCAAATAAATACCTCAAACATAAAAGACACTTCAAATTCGTTTAAAGTATTGACATACAATGTAAGAATGTTTGATAAATACAATTGGATTAAAGAAAAAGGTACAGCAAGTCAAATTATAGAATTTATTAATGATGAAAATCCTGATATTTTATGTTTGCAAGAATTTTTTTCAAATGATACTGATTCTTTAGATGTAAGACAAAAACTGAAAAATATTTTCAAATCAAATTACAAACACATTGTTTTTGCATCTGAAGGAAGTAAAATTTATAATTACGGAATAGCAACTTATTCAACATATCCAATTGTAAATAAAGGCTCTATAAAATATGAAGATTCAAAAGAAATAAGCATTTTTTCAGATATTGTAATTAATGAAGATACTATAAGATTTTATAATTGTCATTTAGAATCGGTACATTTTGCTTACGAAGATTATCATTTTATTGATAGTTTGAGTGTTGCAGACAGCAAAACCAACAAAATGCAAAAGTTCAGAAAAATTGTTTCAAAACTTCTAAATGCCTATGTAATAAGAGCGGTTCAGTCACAGATAATATCGGAACACATAAAAAAATCTCCGTACCCGGTTATTGTTGCCGGTGACTTTAACGATACACCTATATCATATGTTTACAACAAAGTAAGTAAGAATTTAGAAGATGCTTTTGTAAATAGCGGTTCTGGAACCGGCAGCACTTATTCTTACAATTTTTTTAACATGCGGATTGATTATATTTTGTATGATAATTTATTAGAAAGTTATGATTTCAAAACTCACAAAATAAATTTATCAGACCATTTTCCTGTAAGTTGTAGATTTGTAACTAAAAAAATAAAAGATTAATCAATATTTTTTTCACAATCCAACTTAAATTTTGCATAACAAAATTCTATTGTGGCTTTAAGAATTGGTTTATAAATTGGCTTTACTAAAAAGCCATAAGTATTTGGTTGAATTGATTTTGCAATTGTATCATCTTCAATATCACTTGATATATAGACAACAGGTAATTTATACTTTTCGTAAATTATTTTTGAAGTTTCAATTCCGTCCATACCATTACCTAAGTGAATATCCATCAGGATAATATCAGGTCTATTGACTTCAATTAATTCCAAGGCATCTTTTCCTGTATGAGTTATTCCTACCAACTCGTATCCAAGTCCTGTTACAAACATCTCAAAAACAGTACAAAGCATATTGTCGTCTTCAACAATTAGAATTTTTTTTAACATAATCTTTCTTTTTTACAATATCTTAAAAATAATTAAAAACACAAAACAAAAATAAAGCTGAATGAAATAATAACGAAAAAAAAGTGTAACATTGCCTTATTTATCAAAAATGATAAAAATAATTTTATTCCCAAAATTTTTATCATATAATATTTTAAAACTATTTTTTTTTCAGATAATTGTAAAAAATGAATTTAATTATTGATTTAGGAAATACCGCATCGAAATTTTTTTTATATGATTCGAACAATTTAAAAGATTTTTTTACAATACCTAATACTTTAGAAATTAATCTGCTCTGTGGAATTTTGCAGAATAAAATATCCGATAAAAAAGTTGAAAAATTAATTGTTTCGTCTGTTATTGGATACGATAATGATTTTATTTTCGATTTAAAAAATACCTTTCAAAATGTATTAATATTAGACAGTTCTACAAACATTCCGATAAAAAATTTATACGAAACTCCTCATACACTAGGTTATGACAGAATAGCTGGTGTTGTTGGTGCAAATTATCTTTATCCAAAAACAAATTTACTTGTTGTAGATGCAGGAACTGCAATTACTTACGATTTTATCAATGATAATGAAGAATATTTTGGAGGAAATATTTCTCCGGGTATTGATTTAAGATTTAAGGCTTTAAATACTTTTACAAAAAAACTTCCTCTTGTTTCAAGAAATGATTCGGAAAATTTTATAGGTGCAAATACAGAAGAAGCAATAAGGCTAGGAGTTCAGAATGGTTTAATTTTTGAAATTCAGGGATATATTGATATATTTCAACAAAAATATAAAAATAATAAAATAATTTTAACAGGTGGAGACTGTTTTTTCTTTGATAAAAAACTAAAAAGAATCATATTTGCACAACCAAATTTAATTTCAATAGGTTTAAACAGAATTTTAGAATATAATGATTAGAAAAATTTTTACCTCAGTTGTTTTGATATTACTCACAGCAGTAATTTTAAAAGCTCAATTATCAACAAGTTCGCCGTATTCAAGATTTGGAATAGGTGATTTATCTTTTAATGGATTAGGTCGAGAAGTTACAATGGGACATACCGGAGTTGGAAATCAAAATCCATACCATATAAACCCCATAAATCCAGCTTCTTATAGTGCTTTTATACCAAATAATTTTATTTTTGAACTTGGTGCAATGCACAAATTTACAAATTTTGCAACCAGCGAAAATAGTTGGTACACAAACAATACAAATTTAAATTATTTTATTGCAGGTTTTTCCATTAAACCATGGTGGGGAACAAGTTTTGGACTTCAACCTATAAGCAGTGTTGGTTATCAGATATTTTCGTCAGATTCACTGTTTGTTGATGACGGATATACAAATATCGAAGAATTGTATAAAGGTGATGGTGGGCTAAATCGTTTTTACTGGGGAAATTCTTTCCAGCCTATTAAAAATTTATCAATTGGTGCAAATATCTCATATATATTTGGTTCTGTCGATAGAAATACAGAAACTTTGGTTTATGAAACAAATTTTACATCAACCTTGAGCGAAAAACACAGATATTTGATAAAAGGTTTTAACTATAAACTTGGAATGCAATTTTGTGATTCAATTTATACGAAAAAAGATACTGCAAATGCTAAATTTATTTATACTTTAGGTTTAACTTTTGAAAATAAATCTAAAATTAATTCATTTGATACAAAAGAAGTTATACGATTAATAAAAATGAATGGCAATTCTTTTAAAGATACCTTGGTAAACGATACAATTGACCATGGAAAAATATCTTTACCTCAATCTGTTGGATTAGGCTTTTCGGTTAAGTACAATCAAAAATTAACAATTTGTGCAGATTATACAATCGAAAACTGGAGTAATGTTCTTAATTTTGGAGATAATTTTAATTTGGTAAATAGCAGTTCGTTAGGACTTGGATTTGAATTTTGTAATAATGAATTTTCCACAATATACCGTAAAACTATTCGTTATAGATTTGGAACTTATTATCAAAACACAAGTTTAGATTTAAATTCGCAACTAATTAAACAATATGGTATTACAGCTGGTATTGGTATTCCGGTAAAATCTTCGATTATTAATTTGGGATTAGAGTTTGGAACAAGAGGAACTACTACTGCTAACCTTGTGAAAGAAAATTTTATAATGTTTAATTTAAATGTTAGTATTTATGATATGTGGTTTGTAAAGAGTAAGTTCTACTAGAAAATACATAATTTCAGACCTTATAAAGTTTTAGTAACTTTATAAGGTCTAATAAAAGTTTCAAACCAATAATTATGAAAACTTATTTTAAAATCTTTTTAACTTCATTTTTTGTATTCTTTTCAGGAATAATTTACTCGCAAACTCCTGAGCAAATGATGAAACTGGCTTTTCCCGATTTATTTAATCAAAACAAAATTACAGATTCTACAATATTTGAAGTATCAAAAAAAGAATTTTACAGAAGTTTGTATCAGAAATTAGAACAAAGTTATTCTGATATAGAAAGTTACAAAATTGGAAAATTAACTGAAGACAATTCAAAAATTTTCGCCTACACAAAAATTGAAAACATATCAAAATCTGAGAACGATTTAAAAGTTTTACAAGAATTAATAATTGAAAATCAACGAAAAATATCAAAATTATTCTACGGATTTGAAAAGTACGGAGCCGACAGTGTTAAATGTGTTGATTATTTATCAAAATTTAATGTACTTATAAATCAGAATAATATATCCGAAGCCTATAATTTCTGGACTGTTTTATTTAATGAGTTTCCGATGGCATCAAAAAATATCTACATTAAAGCTACAGATATTATTATTCCAAAAATAGAATCCGCTGAAAAACTTGGTGATACATTAACTAAAGAACTTTGGATAGACACATTGCTATTAACTTTCGACCGTAGATTGCAATTTTTTGGAGACTCCGGAAAATACGGAAAAGGCTATGTTTTAGGTAGAAAAGGAACTTTTTTACTCAAATACAGAACAAATACAGATTTTGAAGAAGCTTATAATATTTTGATGGAATCTATTAAACTGCAAAACTTTGATTCCGACATTTCAGTAATTTTAACAGCAATGAAAGCTACTTACGCTGTTGCAGTTTATAAAAAAATTGATTGCAGTACGGTTGTTGATAATTACCTGTTATTTAAAGATATACTTGAATATCAAAATAAATTTGCAAATTCCGTGAACGACACCAAAACGATTACAAATATAAGCACTATTAATCAAAACGTTGACCAATATTTTGTGAAAACAAAATGTGCAACCTGCGATAAGCTTGAAGAAGTTTTTACGCCGAAATTTACACAAAATGAAACTGATATTGAACTGCTTAAACAAATTTTTGAGATATTTACAATTCAAAAATGTGAAAACAACAATTTGTACGAAAAAGTTGTTGAAGCTCTTTATAAACTAGAACCTTCTGAAATTGGAGCATACAGTATTGCTAAAATAAAAGTAAAAAAAGAGAAATTTGAAGAAGCTTCAAACTACTACGACGAAGCTATTAAATATTGTACAATAGATACAATTAAAGCACAGTATTTCTACGAAGCAGCAGCAGTTTACAATGAGAGAAATATGCTATCGCAATCAAAAGAATATTGTTACAAAGCCGTAGATTTGAAATCAGATTTTGGATTACCATATATCTTATTGGCAACAGTTTACTCAAAAATTGCCGGTTCTTGTAGTTCTGATTTATTTGAACAGCAAACTATTAACTGGGTAATTGTAGATAAACTTATTAAAGCTAAAACATTAGATAAATCACTTGAAGAAAAAGTAAATTCATTAATTTCTTCATATTCAAGTCATTTTCCCGATAAAAATGAAGGTTTTTTCAGAGGCATAAACGAAGGCACTACTTATACGGTAAACTGCTGGATAGGTGAAATTACAACTGTAAGATATAATTAATCTAAAAACAAACAAATTAATAATTTATGAAGTTTAAATCATTCATTAATAAGTCTTTTTTGATATTTACAATTATATCTATTTTTTCGTGTAGTGATAATCTCGAAAAAATGAACGAAGTCGAGAATATTGATGAAAGTCCTGATGTTGAAATTTTTAACTTCCAAAGTATTTATAATACAGATAAATTGATGAAAGCAAAAGTAACGGCACCGGTCGCACGTAATTTTGCAACTTCAAATGAGCCATATATGGAATTTCCTGATGGTTTGAAAACCGTTTTCTATGATGAATATTTGAAAGAGATTTCGAGTTTAACTGCTAATTATACAATTTATTATACAACTAAGAAACTTTGGAAAGCAACCGGAAATGTTTATATCGAAAATATACAGGGCGGAACTTTACAAACCGAAGAACTTTTTGTTGACGAAGTTAATAAGAAAATTTATTCGGTGAAATACGTAAAAGTAACTGATGCTGATGGAACTTTGGTTGAAGGAAAAGGTGGTTTTGTTTCAAATTTTGAATTTACAGAATACGAATTTAAAGATGTAAGCGGAATTCTTGAACAAGAAATTAATTTATAGTATTCATAATAAAGAACATAAATCCAAATTATATTTTCTGATTTAAATTTTAATTGATATTTTAAATTTGAGTTCGTTTTGATACAAATTCACAAACAAATCATTAAATTTCAATTTTTTATGATTTATTTTTTGAAGGAATAAATGTTTCAGACAAAATAAATAAACAATAAAAAACTGCAGCAAAACTTACTCCTACCTGAGTTTGAAGAGTATCTTCGTTTAACATTGATAACATAAAGATAATAAAGAATATAGATGGTAAAAATTGCTTATATTTTTTATTATTGATAAAAGGAAATAATAAAGCCAGTATTGTTACAAAAAAACCAATTATACCAAATTTAATAAGGTTTGTTAAATATTGATTATGACTTAGTTTTCTAAAATTTTCAGAAAGTTTTGAATTTTCAATTTCATATTGACTTGCATAAGCATTATCAATATCACCTGTTCCAACTCCGAATACAATATTCTGCTTAAAAATTTCAAAACCTGTTTTAATATATTCAAATCTCTGAATTACAGAATAACCATTTGATTCTCCTGTTTTTAAGTAAACATCAATTTGCCATATTATCTTGTAAATTAATGTGTAAATACTTAATTTGTTTGTAAATAAATAGTTTGCAATTCCGTTTTCAATATTTGAAACATCATTTTCAGATAGGACTTTAACACCGTCAGCATCTTTTCGTAATCCTTTAGAAGTAAGGTATCTTATAAGAGTATATTTTAATAAATTTCCATTATTGTCTAAGCTGTCGTAAGTTAAACTACTTTTTTTACTCCATTCGGTTCTCATTTCGTTTTCACAAACATATAACCAAGTATAGTGCTTGTTTTCAATTAGTAAATTAATTGTATCGTGTTTATATTCGTTCCCTTGCGATGTAAAATTATCTAAGTTGCTCAATGATTTTTCTTTTACATCATAAAAATCATAAACAGAATATGATAGATAAGATAATGCAGATATTGGAATTATAAAAATTATGAAAATCATTAAATACTTCTGTTTTAAGTTTTTTATTCTGAATGTAAAAAGCATTATTAAAAAGTAGTTGATAATTAAAAAAATCATCATTCCGGTTATTGATTGCAGAATAAAAAGAAAAATTGAAAACCATATTAAAATACCTGTCAATAAGTAAATTTCAATTTTTTTAAATTCAAATTTCTTTGAAAATAATAAATATGCTGCCGAAAAAATTGAAATATTTATCATTAAAGAAAATCTGATGTGTGATAAATTAACAGAAAGTTGTCTGGTATCTGAAAAATTATTTCCTATTAAAATATAAATACTAGATAATGATTTAATAAAAAGTGCTCCTGTAAAACAATAAATTGCGAATTTTACATCTTTTTCAGTAAAATCAATTGAATTTATTATTAATGGTAAAATTAAAAGAGGAAGTTTTGTTTGTAAATCAAAAAAACCTGTTTTTAAGTCGCTTGTGTAAAAAATACCGACAACTGAAATAAAATAAAACAGTAAAAAAAATAAAGTTGATTTACTCTTGATAATATTTGTAAATTTGGACTTAATGTCGCCTTCCAAAATCCATACAAAAACTAACAAAAACTGTGAAATGCTTAATATGAATTTTGATAAAGGTAGAGCAGCTAAAAAAATGAAAATCAGAATAATTTTGATTTTTTTTAAGTTTATTGTTTTTAATAAAGACATAGAATGTTTACTAACCTAAGTTTATTTTTAAGAAAAATCAGCAAAATAAATAAGACCTTCTTTAGCCCAGATTGCTAATTCTTTCCAATTCTTCTTTATCAAAAATTTTGATTTTTTTACCTACTAATTCTATTACATTTTCGTTTGCAAATGCCGATAATGTTCTGATAGCATTTGAAGTTGTCATATTCGAAAGATTTGCAATATCTTCCCTGCTAAGTTTAATTTTTATAGTTTGGTTATCATCTTCAAAACCATAAACCTCAGTTAATACAAGCAGAGATTCAGCTAATCGTCCTCGTATATGTTTCTGTGTAAGTGAAATAGTTCTCAAATTTGAAGATCCAAGTTCCAGTGCAAGTAATTTAATAAATTTTCTGGCAAGTTCATTATTATCAGATATTAAATCATTCAGAATATTTTTTTCGATTACACAAATTGTAGAATTTTCCATTGCAAGTGCAGAGGCAATATAGCTGTCGTCTGCAAAAACAGCTCTAAATCCTATAAAATTTCCCGGACGTGCTAAGCGGATAATTTGTTCGCGTCCGCCAACACCTTGTTTAAAAATTTTTACTTTGCCCTCTGATAATGTGATTAATCCATGTGGTATTTCACCTTCAGAATATATTATTTCATTTTTTTTATAACTTATACATAAGTGATTTTTTTTCAGAATTTCCTTTTGTTTTGATGTCAATATATTAAAAATCGAACCTTCGCCATCAATACATTTTAAACATTCTTTTTTTTCAGATTCCATAATTTAAGGTTTAAAAATTGAACTCAAATTTAATAAAAATTTATTTTTTACTTCAATTATTTTCAAAATATATTAACAAATTGCTAACTAAACAGTATTTTGATTAAAATGCTATTTATTTTCAGCAATTTAAATTATTTACTTTTAAATATTATTGTTAAGTTAAGTAAAAGTTGTTTGGTGAAAAACACCTGACAAGTGCAATATTATCATTACATTTCAGGTGTTTTAACCTGAAATTTATACGTCAGTTTACGATTGACATAACACTTTTTATTTTCACTTGGTTTTTAATAATCTAATCTTCACAGATATATCTAATAATAATATTACATTTTTATTTAAAAAATAAAATTATAAAAATAAATAATAACTACCAAAAAATAATTCTAATCTTAATCACAAGTAACTTCACAAAATTTGATTTATAAAGCATAAAAATATAATTAATTGATACTATTTATGCACCATAACATATTGAAAATTAATTTTATAATTTTACACTTGGGTTTAATTATTTTTTATTGTCAAACAATTAATTTTGGGATATTCTATAATAGATTTAGTTTTATTATATAGTAAAACATTGATTATAAATAGTAATTTGAAGTATAATAATTACCGAATTTTCAATTTTATTTAATGATTGTTCGTAAACATCACCAACAAATGTCATTTTGGAGAACTTTTTCACCGTTAGGTAAACTTTTTTCACGACTTTAGGAGTAATCCTGCTTTAATTGAAATACTTTAGTAAATCTAATAACTATGTACATTCAAGGAACTTATTGTACTTTTTAACATTAGTATTTCAATTTAAGCAAGTTCGCACAGCGATGACATATTTTTCTTTTTCTTTTATGATTAAAACGGACATTCATT
>Ga0316608_1000578_pt1 | contig 16664 bp, 7 predicted proteins | sample MIS2016152B_MG_FD_207673 | JGI IMG/M metagenome (GOLD analysis project Ga0316608, IMG submission 207673) | Microbial mat bacterial communities from Middle Island sinkhole, Lake Huron, Michigan, United States - MIS.2016.152B | ecosystem: Environmental > Aquatic > Freshwater > Lake > Sediment...
AGGTTAAACTCCACATAGCTCAACCGGGTTAACCTGCTGGCATCGCGCAACAAGCGCAGCATTCTCCCATTGGTTACCAATCCATAGAGGTGTTCGCTGTAATTCAGGTATTCCTGTACCAGTGCATGGGGCGATACGCGTAAGTTTTTGTTTTCAGGCCGACGGTCGAGGCTTTCGTTATACCCGGCAATAAACAGCGGGAATCCTCCCAGGTTATTATCGCGGTTGTTAATCCAGAACGATTTTCCGTTGATTTCCTCGGCAGCTTTCAGGTATTGGAAATCGTACCCAAGATTCGACAACAGCGGCAACATCCAGAAACTGCGGGTTTCAGTGGCGGCAGTTTCCCCGGGATTCACCCTTTTAAGCTTGCTTTGAAAAATTACCCATTGTCCTTTTGCCTCTTGCCACGAAAGGCTTATTTCATCCTTAAGTTTGGCATTATTAAAGTTTGGGTTAAAATCCTTACCCTGCTGAAACAACGCTTGTTCAGAGCGGATTTTGCCGAGCAGATCAGCCGATAAAATAGAACCTTGTATGTCGATGGAAGGGAAATTCATGGTTCAAAAACAGTTTAAAAGTTACTGGACTGGGCGCCTAAAAAAGCCCTTCCTTTTTCGGTAATATAATATTTATTATCGGGGTCGGTTGGCACAGCAGGGTTTGTTATTGTTAGTAAACCGCAATTGCGAAGTGGTTTAAGATAATTATCCCTGAAAACCTTTTCGTTTTTATAGTCGAGGCCCATTAGTAATTCTTTCAAACTGACGGCCTCGCTTGCGATGCACAAAATAGCAATAAAATAGCGTGCTTTTTTTTGAAACAGCTGGGTACCTTTTTTATTCCAGCTGGGTACCTTTTTAATTTTCTCTGTTTCAAAAATTTGATTATCAGGCCAATTTAATTCAGGAAGCAGGATACCTTTTTGGTGCCAGCTGGGTACCAAATGCAATAAAACATCGGACCACGTTTTCCCAATTAGCGGTCCCGCCAATGGAATTGTTGCAAACCCCTTTTGCAGATGGGGCAATACAGAAGCAGGGAATTCGAACAATTCCACCATTTCGTTGGTAAAATTTGCAAGGGTTAACCATTGTAGGGGAATTATTGTTTTGAAAATATCGTTTTCAATAAAAGAAGGCTTTGCACCTGGAACATACAATGGAATATACTTATAGGTATTACGGATACCGGAGCCAATCTCATCGGTCCATCCAAAGGCTGTAAAGAATTTACGCAGGTTAGGGTTTTTGGGGTAAGGGTTAAAACCGGTAGGATCGATAAGCCCATGAAACAACGGTTTATTGGGATTTGCCAAGGTAACATCTGTTTCCGAAATAATTAAATCGGTAGAAACTGCACTGGTATACTCGCGATGAACAATGACATTGCCAATTACTTCCCGAAATATTTTATCGCGTAAATCAATACGCTGGTCGCCTTCCAAATAAAATTTTTCGGGTAGGTGTTTATTTATAAATTGTTTGAGTTCAAGATAAGAGTCAATTAAATTTTTCCGCAATGTTATCCTGTCATCCCAACGGTCCTTATTAACAATTCGAACCATTGCTTCAATTTTATAGGCAGGCAATATGCTTTGAATTGTATTTTCCTTGCCAAATATCAAAGCAGCGGCAAGGGTATAACCTTCCTGGCCTGTTTTATGGTCTTTTCGCCAAAGAACCGAGTCTTTGAGCATTTGTTCGTCAGATACCATTAACCATGGGTGGTCACTCCGGAAATTGCGGATTAGCAGCCTGGCTTTTTCGAATAACGAGTTGTCGAAATCGGCAAACGACAAATAAGGATATATTTGAGTCTCGGTAAAGAAATTTCGTTTACGCAGGTACATATCGCTTACCTTGTGCTGATTGGTGGTGATGTCGATGTCGGTCTCGAATTCGCGGATAAAGATTTTACCGGCATGGTCATGTACCTGACTGCTTGCCTGAATTTGCACTACTACAATTAAACCTTGAGGATGTTCTACAAGGATAGGCTGAACATATAAAGGCGGATTAATGCAATCGCGCGAATTTAGCGCAGTAACAATATCTTTCTGAAGTTTTGAAACAGATGCAGAGGCAATACCGGTAATTTTTCCATTATCGGCAACACCAAGCAAAATAGTTCCCCCATCGGTATTTGAGAAGTTCACTACGGTTTCGTAAAAAGATTTTTTGGGGATATCCCTGGAGGCCTCCTTGAATTCAATTTTCAAGCCTTCTCCCTGCTGTATTATTCTATCTATTTCGTGCACCGCTATCATCTAATTTACAGTTTATAATTCGGAATGAAAACATATTTTTTTAAAATATCGGGAGGTAAAACAGGGGTAATTGCCTGGTATTGATATGCTCCCGGCAACCTTGGCAAGCAGGTTGGTGGAAATATAGGAGCTTGTATGTCGATCGATAGGAAATTCATTGTTTTTTATATTCTTTAAAAAATGAATCACATTCGGAAAAACCCAAATAACGTTTATTGAAATTTTCAATCCAGGGAATTAATGCTTTAGGGGCAGTACTCTTAATCTGATCCACCATATATTCCAGTGATGTATAGAATAATCGATGATGGAATTCAGGTTGCATCATCGAATAAAATTCATTGATTTCTTTTGTAGATGAATCATTTTCTTTTGGAGAAATCACAACCGCAAACGCCTTATTTAGGCGGTTCTGGATGCCGAATTTTTCGGCTAACAAAAAATTTCTTCCCAACTGCCCAAAGCCAGAAAGAACCTTTTGTTTCCCAAATTCGTTAAAAATTAAACTGTTGTTAACGAGATCGATTTGTTTTGATAAATCAGAGGATGGATTGGTTCCAAGTTTTTCAACGTACTTTGTTTCAATGGCCAGTATATTTCTTTCTCCAGCATCGGTTATATAAATTAACATGGCATCAAAGGCCGTTCTATCGTTTAAATATTCGTTTACCGGGTAGGGTAAATATTCAATTTCGATTGCTAGAATTGTGGCAATTTGCAATGTGGGAAAGCAATTTCGAAGGATTTTGCCTGCAGCAATATGGTCATGTTCAAACAATGCTTTCATTGGATAAAACAAATTAAAGCACAAGGGCTGGCTGCTAAGCATATTATTGAAAAGCCGATATTCCTTAATTGTTTCGCCTTTCTTTAAAAACTGAGCGCGATATTGAGCGTATTTAAAAATTTCAGGAAATAGAAAATTGCTTCCCGATACTTCACCACTCACTAAAATATTCCCATACTTTGTTTCACTTGTTTCATCAGGACCATATCCATAGGTCTCCTGCTTTAATATGTGGGCCCGATACCACGACTGTAGAAAGCGAGCTTTCGCTGCAAATATATTGTCTGCAGAACTAGAAGGTCCATATTTTTCCTGAATTATTTTTTTATCTATCATAATTTAGGATTTGGGATTAGAACATAAACACCCAAAATATCGGGAGGCAAAACCGGAACAACTGTTTCGAAACGTTTTGCACCTAAATATTTGGCAAATCGTGTATGGGCATTTACAAGCTCTTCCGAACGCATTTCTACCACTTTAATAAAATCGGGATGCAATTCTTCAAAGTGCTTCAGCTCCTTGTCAAAAACGATTTGTTGTCTTTCGGAACTAACGTCTAAGGCGTTGGCTGTTTGCAAAAGGGTTTTGCAAGCTTCTAGTTCAAGGGTCTCAATTCCGTTTTCTCCTAACCTATAACCCCACAGAAACATTTCCTCCGAAACCAACTCGTGTATTTTACCAACTTCGCGTATCACATTTCTAACCCTGAACTGGATGAGGGTGGTTTGGGAAGTTACAGCATCCGTTCGGAATACCGAAGCCCGGGCAGCTTTTTGTCCCTTTCGCTCTGCTTCCAGGGAATTACTAATAATCCGGTGACATAGCAGCTCGACAAAACGATGGTTACGACCAATGTATTTAAAGCCTACTGGCGTTGGGGAGAGAAATGAAATATGAATCTTTTCTCCAGCCCCAAGTGATTCGGCCAGCCATTTATCCATATTTTGTTTATGGAAAATATATCCTTCTTTAAAATTCTCAATACGGGCACCCAATAGTTGAGCAGCCTGCAAAACAAAATTCCGGAGTGTGGAAACATCCCCGATGGCCTCGTCAACCTCCTTAAGATCCTTCTCTACATCTTCGGGCATAATGCTTTCGTGTGCAAATATGGACCGGATTTTTTCAGCTTTATCTCTGGCCCGTTCTATTTCATTTGTCAGTTCAATATCCAATTGAGATAACTCACCCGTGTCGCCAAAATCCAGTTTCATTTGTTTGGCCATTTTCTCTTTACTGGCTTCGGGGTTTAAAAGTACTTCCTTTAAAACCTTATCCATCACCGAGCGATTGTCTTCTGCCAGGGCTATGCTCACTCCGGAAGTGCTTTGAATGCGCTTAATTTTCTCAATGATAATTTTCAAAACCACTACATCCATGGGATTATCTTCCCCGAAGAGCACTTTAACATCGATGGTATTATGCAAAATGCCTTGCTTATCCTTCCAGCCGGTTTGTCCAAACCTGTCCACCCTTCCTTCGCGTTGCTCCAAGCGATTGGGATTCCAGGGCAAATCGTAGTGCAAAATGGCATTGAATTTATCCTGGAGATTAATCCCTTCACTCAGGCAATCCGTTGCTACCAAAACCCTCTTTGCGCTCTTTCCCATTTCGTCAATTTTCTCCCTTCGCTCTTCGTCACTTAGTTCGCTGGTGATCGCCCGAACATCAATATCCTTTGGAAGATTCTCCTTTAAAATAGTGGCTACATACTGGGCAGTGGCAATGAAACGGCAAAAGATAATAGGACTCTGTCCCCAGGATAACCATAACTTTACCTGGTCGATGGTTAACTTCACTTTGTTATCCGAAGATGTATTCTGAAGCTTTTTTATCTCTTCCGAAAGTCCCGATAGTATATCCAGTTCAGTTTCAGATAAACCAGCATTGTCAATAATCTCCCTTTGTTCTGTATCGGATTGGTCGTCCCACTTTTCTATCACAGGGTTATCCAGATATTCCGGTAAGTTATCGGCCTCAAGTTCTTCCGCTTTTACCTTCCGGCGTTGTAACATCTCAAAACCAGCCTGCGGACTACTCATTACTCCACGTAACAATGTAAGTGCAGCAAAATATTTGATTCGCGCTTTATTGTCGGATAAGCCACCTGTATTCAGTTCCTGGGCAAATTTTAATACCCCCTGATATAATTCAGTATAGCTTTTAGTTAAGGCATAAGGTAATTCTTCCGTAGTCTTTTCAGGAAAAGGAGTTTCTTCGCCGAGCCATTTTTCGATATTCTTTCGCTTTCGCTGAATAAAATGAGTTGCAATGTTTCTCTTTTCGGATGTAGTCAGATTATCGAGCTCAAATTTTTCAAAATCAGGTTTGATTAGTCCTAATAGCGATTGGAATTCGCCATCCTTACCACTATGCGGCGTGGCAGTTAATAAAACCAAATGCTGATTTGCATTTTTTGATATCTGCTCCAACAATTCGTAACGTTGTTGCTTCTGCGACGATTTTTTATGATCCAGATCTTTGGTACAGGTATGCGCTTCGTCCACGATTACCAAATCAGGTGTATCGTTTAAAAAAATGGCCTTTTTATTATCTCCCTTTACATAATCTATAGATACTACCTGGTATGGATAATAATTGAAAACATTGAGGGTATCGTCGCCCACGATTTTACGCTCAAGGCTTGCCACAGAGCTGGACCGGATAATCACAGCTTCAATATCGAGTTTGTCGGCAAGCTCCTTTTGCCACTGCTCGCATAAATGCGGAGGGCATAACACCGCAAAGTTTTTTATAATTCCTCTTTCGAGCGATTCTCTCAAAATAAGTAACGCTTCAATGGTTTTTCCGATCCCGACATCATCAGCAATCAACAGCCGGATTGCCTCCTGTTTTAAGGCCATAATAAGCGGCACCAGCTGATACGATCGTGGACGGAAAGATAACTTACCCATACAACGAAAAGGACCACTCACCTGACGGAAAGAAAGCCTTGCGGCATCGTAAAGAAGTTTAGCCGTTAAAAAACTATCCAGATCGTTTATGGAAGGTAATTCAAAATGATCGGGTTCAATTTTATCATCCCGACTTAATACTGGTTCAAATAAAGCCATAGCCTCATCGTCGGTCCCTCCCAGAGGTTTAAGCAGGATGAGTTCAGGGTCTCCCGAAGGTTGAACAACACAACGGCGACCCCCTGAATTTAACAAGTGTACCCGGTTTTTTTAGATTTGCATGTATCATTAACTACCTCACTTTTCTAAATATATCCTGCCGGCGCGTTACAAAGGACGATAAAGGTTCACTAGTTTCATCCCATACCAATACATCATATCCATCCTTTTCCAGGATGAACCTTTTCTTAGCATCGTCGGCTTTTAAAATGGCATTTTTATGAATTCCACCATCAACAAAGATGAGCGCCTTATCATCCTTATAAATAAAATCGGGTTGAATGAAATACTTTTCGAGATTGTAATTGGTATAATCGGGCAAACGATACCCATTCAGGAACAAGTAATCTAACAATGCTTTTTCGCCAGGGCTTCTATGATGAAGCCCCTTCTTAAGATCTTCATATTTTTGTTCATACGACGAACCCACTGTACTGTCGGGATTAGATAATATAAGCAGTTCCAAAGCTTTGATTACCGAATGCCTGTTTATCTTATCATGGTCTCTTTGGTTATAATAGGAGAGGAGATCGTCGTAACTCGCTTTTATCCGGTCAGGAAATTGATCCTGCTTTGTTTCCCAGTTGTATCCGCAAATCTGATAAGCCTGTTTAAATATTTCTTTCAGCTTATAGGTATTCCTTGCAATATCTTTTAAAACCCCAATACTTCCTTCGGAAGCCTCGTAAAGCATGATATTTTTATTTTCACCCGCCCCCATTAAGCGGGCAGCAATTTCAACCGGTTCGATATTATAATATTGTTCTACCGCCTGTTCAAGAGCAAACTGAAGGGTTATTACACCCTCCTCATTCAAGTTCAAAGCTTTTACAGGTTGAATATAGAGGATATCGGAGGTGTCGTAAGTATAAAGTTTTACCGTTTCAATTGGTTCAGTAGAGGTTTCGGTTTGTTTCTCCGTTTTAAACTGGCCCGATTTCGTGCCAATTTTATACCCTTCTTCATTCGCTCTCCTCCATTTCTTATTTACCATGATTAGATTGGCCGAAGGAGCGTAGAACAGCTTCATCAACTCCTCACCATCTACTGTCAACTTAATCTTAGAGGCATCCTGCAAAGCATCCAGCGTATTTAAATACAGTTCTATTTCATACCCTTCAGAAGATCTGATTTCTTCCATACATGAGATTCGTTCGGTATTCTCGCTTTGTGCTTCCTCGAGTTCCAGAAGGTGTGTATACATATTCATATTACTGGCGTCGAAAACTTTACCCGTAATAGGATCCTGGTTACGACCTACACCTTGTTCATTCAAAAATGCATAGTGCGTATCCTTCGAAATTTTGAGGGTTGACAGATCCAATGCCACATCATTAGGAGTGATGCGGGTTATTTTATATTTCCCTCCGTTATGATAAATCAGGTTATTAGGGCCAAATTCCCTTAGTGCAGTAAACCTGGCTCTTGATATAGATTCGTTTTTATCCTTACCACCCAGGAAAACACGAATAGGTTTTCGTGTAAAGTTATAACCGGGTAAAAATCCCTCACTTGCTAAATAACGGAAGGTATAAAATTCGGACAGTGATGATCCGTTTCCATTCCCTTGATCAGGACGGTTTAACAATAGTTTCAACCTATTTTCAGCAAGCCAGTACGACCGGTTGGCATTCTTTTTTGTTTCAATATCCTTGATGATGGGACTTGTTTTAATCTCATGGGCTTCATTCATCTGACGCAAAGCATCGAGGTACATTTTACGCCAACGTAATAAAGCATCTTCAAGCTTGGCAGGAAAATTTTTGATTTCCAATTTGATCTTTTCATCGGAATACCAGGTTGTTTCCTGTAATTTTAATCCATGGATTACGCCTTTAATCAATTGATAAATATGATCGAAATTATTATCAATTATATCCTGGTATTTTGCTTTAAGTTCCGGTTTTAGTCTGTAGGTTTTATTGTCCGAATCAATAAGGTCAATTAAAGAAGGTTTAAACTCCTCAGCTTTTAATACAGAAAGTACAGTAGCATTTATGTGCGACTTTATAAGTTCCTCGTTGGTTAAATCGATGCGAGGAACTTGTACAACACCGGAAACCATTTTTACAGGATCTGCAAAATAATGCTTATCATGCGGGGATACTTTCGAAGCATAGGTGAATACCAGGGCAGATTGTCCGCTTCGTCCCGCCCGCCCGCTTCGTTGTGCATAATTGGATGGACTGGGAGGAACATTTCGCATATGCACAATATTCAGGGAAGAAATATCAATCCCTAATTCCATCGTTGGTGAGCAATAAAGGGCGCTAAGCTCTTTTGCCAGGTTGAATTTGTCCTCCCTTTCAACCTTTTGTTCATTTGATATCTGACCTGTATGTTCGGCAGCGATATAGGCCTTATCTAATTTTGAATAATCTTCGGTATATAGTTTCTGAAAGTACAGGTGAGGCTTTATTTCAACATTTTCATCGAGTGCTATAAAGCTGGTCTTATCGTGTGCAACAGTTTTCTTATCTCCGCCATCCCATTGAACGGTTGTCAGTATAAGTTGATAGGCTGTTTTTTCACCCTTTTCGCCTTTGATGTTTTGCTTTTTAAGATAATGCATATCTCTAAGCAAATCCAGTATACTGCTCATAAATGAAGCATACTCCTCACCATTGGGTTGCCCTTTGCCAGCTTTCCGAAACTCACTTTTCACAAATCGGCCTAAACGGCTAACTTGCCCAATACTTTGAATAAAAACTTCCCTGGAGCCCTTGTCATTGCCAAGTAGCGATAAAAAATTCGGAGCATCCAGTTTTTCTCCTTTATCTAAAGACCATAATTTTTCTTTATTCAGAAACTCATTGAGCTCATCCTGAACCTGCATCCTATTTTCGTACCGGAGCATTTCAAAGTCGATGGCATACAGATTACGGAAATAATTTAATATTTGAAGTATAAAATCCTTCCGCTTTTGACTATTCCAAGTATCGAGTATTTCGATATTCTGCCAAAGTTTATCGTTGGAGCAATAAGTATCCAGGTTTTCGAAATCGATTTCAAGAAGGGCAGTCTGTTCCAGATTAGGCAGGATATAACGCCATCCTCTCTTTAGGTCCAGAATGATTCGATAAGCGATATAGTTGCGAAGAGCTTTCTTGTTTTTTTCATTTGGAATGATCGGATTACTACTTGGGTTAGTGGCATAATCTTCTTCCTTTAGGTTTAAAGCTTCCTCTACTTTATAGATTAAATCATATATACCCAGAGGAGTAGAGGTATTCCTTAAAACCTTTTCTATGGCCGATCTCAACTGGACCACCTGCATGAAGTCGTTAAAGTGTCCCGATTGCAACGAGGCATCCTGTCTGTTATCGGTGAAACTCATTATTTTCTGCTCCTTAATGGGCTTCCCTTGCCTATGAAGGGCCAATAAGGTTTGTAAAGTAATTAAAGTAGTGGAAGTTGATCTACCTTCGTTTCCCAGAGATATTAATTTACTCTTTTCACTTAGCTTTCCCTCCTGATAAAGAACACCACAGGTTAAATCGTAAATTAAAGGGGCCGGTATAAACCATGCTTTTTCTCCTTCGCCTGGTTTTTCAGAAAAAGCTCCTGTTTTGGTTACATATATCTCACTGGGTAAAAGCAAAGCCTTTATACTATCAACTTTGCCTGTTTTGGTCAGCCATGCTGGCGGTAAAATTTCTTCGAAGTCGTAAATGTTTATTAGCTTGTTGCTATCCAATACCAGGTAACCATCCTTATAGTGTTCCGGAGCACGTTTTAACTTGGTAAATTTAATGCCATTATTTAGCTTAAGATCCTCTTCATTTTTTGGGTTAAGGTTTTCATCAAAATCCCGGAAATCAAGTTTAGGTCCACCCGGATGATCATAATTTTTTCGAACACAAATAAATTCAATTCCACTAATACGGCTAAATACAGTTTGATATACGGGAACTTCTTCCCCAGTTTCGGGCAATATTGCTGTTGGATTAGGTTCCAGCGTTACATATCGCTCACCCGGCTTTTGAAGGGTAACATAAACATACCCAGTTTGGGAAATAAACTGATGCATCTTAAAAGGCAAGACAGTATCTTTTTTATTTGCCATTGCACTCTCAATATTCAACTCCTCTGCACGAACAAGTACTTCAATAATTTTCTTTTCACAATCGGCAAGGTTAGCTCCTGTGGCATTTGTTAACAAACATGCAGTTTCTTTTAACGACTTTGGTTTGTTTCGAACAGGTTCATTTCCATCCTGAACCAAGGCAATCGATCTTTCTAACCAAATTGTCAAAGGGCTATCCAACAATTCATTCTTATTCAATTTAGAAAAGTCTGTAGATAAAGACGCCTTAAGATCATCGTCATCAATAGATGTGTCCTTGGTAGAATAGGTAACAGATTCAACAATTATATCTTCTGAAGTAAATTGTGTATCAAAAAAGCTTCCGGCAACAGTTGCCACCGCTTTTTTCTGCTCCATGATTGAGCCTGAAGCCATTGTAGCTGATGTTCCAATACAAATAATATTTTTATTTTCAGCAAGGCTTTTTATCCTTCTTATCAATAAAGAAACATCAGCACCCTGTCTACCCTTATAAACATGCAATTCGTCGAATACTAAAAAACGAAGATTTTTTAAGAACGATTCACGTATATCCACATCATCCTTTCGAACCATAAGCAATTCGAGCATCATATAGTTAGTAAGCAAAATGTCAGGTGGTGTATGCTTTAGTCTTTCCCTGTCTTCCTGTTTTTCCTGACCGGTATATTTTGAAAATGTAAATGGCAGATCCTTTCCAGTTCTCTTCTTGAAGTTATCGCTAAATGACTTTAATGCAGATTCCTGGGAATTAATAAGTGCGTTAAGAGGATAGACAATAATTGCCTTAATTCCTTTTTCGCTACTATGTTTGAAGAGAAAATTAAATATGGTAGAAATATAGGTTAAGCTTTTTCCGGATCCGGTTCCGGATGTGACAATAAACCCCCTGCCTTCATTTCCTTTGGTAATCGCTTCGGTTTGGTGTTTGTGAATCGACCACGACTCACCATTGTTATCGTAAAAAATATCATTGAACTCATTTACCAAAATTCCTTTTTCAACAAGATCGTTTACTTTACCTCCCGATTTGAAAGAAGGATTGAACTGGATTAAAGGTTGGGGGAATAGTTTTTCGGTTTTGAATTCCTGATTAACCTTCGTGAGAATGTCCTTACCGGCTATATTGATAAAGCTATCGATATACAGTTTATAGTCACTTAGTATATCCTTATGTAGATCGAATATGTTTTTCATTAATTCTGCGTATAGTCTCTAGTCAGTTAAATACAGTATATTATTTTCTCAATAAGACGTTAACTATACCCTTCAGGATGTTATCTTACTCTTTTGGTGGATATAATTGTTACTTCCCAAACCAGAAGGTAAAAGTTAAATATCACAAACCAAAAAGCTAATCAGTTTTGAATTGGATAGAAGTATTTAGCTTTTGAACCCAAGTAGTTAAAATCTATTGTCTAAACGATATAAATATAATATATTTTGGATAAGATTAAACTATTGTAGCTAAAAGCCTACTAGTTTTTAAACATAAATTGAGGGATCTGTTTTATAAACTACCCTTATAATTTTAACCAAAACTTTAAGAATTAATAGTATTTACAACTAAATATTATTTTCATATATAATTATCTAGCAATTAATTCACCGTCTAATTTAATTCCAGTTTTCCCCAGTTTACAATCGTATACGTGGGTGACTTCTGAAATACTCACACATATCAATAGCTAATATTTTTGATATATTCGACATAAGTGTTTTATAACCTGAATATTATATGTGGAAAAATATAATTAGTTATGAATAAATAGTACAAGCAAACTGATTAATTTTAGCATTTCTTTTGAAAAAAATTGCTTTAATTAACCTTCTTGATCCTTCACGCTTAAAAGGATATAGAATAATTTTTCGATCCTATCCAATTGAGACAAAGACCTTGTATTTAATATAAAGAAATAAACCTTTGGACTTACCTGAAAACTATAATTTAATCGATCGGAATAGATTCTCCAATTTACTAAGTACCCCAAAGATAAAGAAGTCCGATGCGTTCGATACCATTTTCATACCGGTTGGGAATCCGAGTATCCATGTATATTCCAGAATAAAATCGACCAGAAAATCGTCAGTCTTTTCGTACTGGTGCTGTTTTGCAAAATAATCTAAAATTGGACGGAATAGCTTTTGAACTTCCAGTCTACTCATTCCTGGAACTTGCGATAGAGGTAAAAGCAATATACCAATTAGCAATGCTGTTTCTTTATCTAAATAGATATTTTCAGCATCGTCCATTACTATATTCCTGTAAAAAGGTAGAGGGAGATCGATATACGGAAGGTGTTCTCTGATGAATGTTACGTTTTTGACAGATTCCCATTTGAGTTCATAGGGAACTTGCCAGGAGGGATTCAAGTGTTTTAACTGAACCAGGGGTAAATATTTATCAGCTTCATCTTTGGTTTCGAACCATTCCTTATGTTGCTGGTAAAAAATACAACATGCTTGATTCAGCAAAAATTGATTAACCCCGCAATGAGGACATACATGGAATACTGGTTTAACTGGTAACTGTGAATAGAATTTCCTCTCTTCAAATTCCAGGCATTCGTAAAGTTCCTCCACCTTTAAATTGTGATACTCAAGTGGGAAATAATACTTCCCGTTAATTTCTGCTTCCCTTGCTTTTAGGGGAGTACATGTTACTCTGGTGAGCATGCAAATACCACCTATTCGTTTACCCCCCTGGCCATAAAAAACCGGACTTTCATTGTTCCCCTCTTTCGCCATATTTTTAACAGTTAAAATGAAGGCAATTATTAAAGCAAGTTTTGTCTGTTTTCGTCTTTATGCTGGTCTATTGTTTAGTTGCTAACGTTACATATAAAATTTGTTGGGGTACAGATAGCTATCGGTATCGAAGCGATTTCCTGTCGGTACGTTAAGAGCTAAATTAGAAGCCAGCACTTTAAAATCCGCAATTCCGCCCCAATAAAATTTATATGATGTTATATGCCGGCTTTGTTTAGTAATTCGTCAACTTGGATCTTTAGAAGAGGTAACTGTTTCAATACAACGCCCCAAATAATTACATCATCAATTTTATCGTAGCCGTGAATCACCCAATTTCGCAAATCAACTATTTTATGGGCATTGTCTATTTTAATGGTGGGATCCAATTTTTATCCTGTTTGCGGCTTCACCAATTATCTCTAATTCTCTTTCGATTCCACGTCTTAATAATTTATTGTTCAGATATGTATTAAAATCCCTTTTGTCACCCAAATAACTAAAAATTGATTCTATTGATGTTTGAATGTTAAATAGATACTTTTGTATCTCAAGCTGCATAAACTAATTGTTTTGTTTGTTCCAATCCTTTTATAAAATAAGGATTCGAAAGGGATCTTTCGGTCAACAAATCAATATTTCTACCAAAAAGCTCCTGGAGTTTGTAATGTAATTCGAAATAATTATCGGTATACTCCTCCACTGAAAGGTTATCAAAGGAAATCAGTATGTCAATATCTCTGCTATCATTGAATTTATCGGTACATACAGAGCCAAATAAATACATGGTCTTAACTTTATATGTTTTACAAAGTTGTTTTAACTCATCCAATTTATCTCCAATAATCCTATTCATGGTCAAAGTCATATAGGCAAATATAGCAAAATCTTAGGAATGGTTAAAAGCTTTCGCAATTCTGTTTTAAGCTGGCATAGAAAGAAGGTAGTCCATAGTCCATGGTCAATAGCAAGTCCACGGAGACCTGGACATTTGAATAGGTTATCGGTGGCTTTTTCAAATAATGGTGGTAATTGCTATACCTTAGATCAATAAAGGCTGCTCACTACAAACGAGCAGCCTTTATTTTGACAATTATTTCTTAATTATTTTTGTCTGATAGGTTTGTTTTTTGGTACTTACTTTTATCAAATAGATGCCATTGGTAAACGACGATAAATCAATTTTTGAGACCTTTTCTGCCGATAGTTTCAGATGTCCAATGCTACTGTAAACTTCAATGGTATAGTTTTGTTCCTGCAATCCGTCAGCCGAAATTTCACATAACCCTGTGGTGGGATTAGGATAAATCTTAAGGCTGTTCGATGCATTCATTTCGGGTGTGCTAGTATTGCTTACATTCATTACTGTAATTACGACCTGATCGACAGGTGAATCATCTGTACCGTCGTTTACCATCAATGTGAAGGTATAATCAGTATCGGTTGTTACCTCAGGGGCAACAAAAGTTGGTTTTGCAATAGTTGTTGAACTTAAGGTTATTTCAGCCGGAGCAGACCATTTATATGTGAGTGGGTCACCATCAGGATCAGAAGAAGCAGTGCCATCAAGCGTGAACTGTACATTCTCATTGACAGATTGATTGATTCCCACATTGGCAACTGGGGCTTGGTTCGGAAGCTCAACAATATTTACAAAATCTTTCCATACTGGTGCAGTGGCATATTGAGTCTTGCTGCCTAAAGGAACATACAAGGTACAGGTGCTTTTATCTACCTGGCCAAAAACATAAGAAGATATATCTAAACTAGGTGGTGGCTTCTTAAAGACATATATTGATCTTAATCCAATACAACCCATAAAAGCCCAATTATCAATAGTAATAATCGAAGAAGGAATTGTTATAGTTGTTAATTGACTACATTCCGCAAATGCATACCATCCTAATGATATAATAGAAGAAGGAAGGTTTATCGAAGTTAAGCCATTACAATTAGCAAAAGTACCATATCCAATGGAAGTGACAGAAGAAGGGATGGTTACATTCGTTAATCCTTTACAGAAATAAAAAGCAGCTCTACCAATAGAAGTGACAGACGTAGGAACAATATAGCTTCCGGTTTTTGAAGTTGGGCAATGGATTAATTCCGTTTGAGGTTTATTAAAAAGGACACCATCAATTGAGGAGTAATTTTTATTACCTGCATCTACATTTATCATTCCATTAATACGGAGAAATGCTTCCATTCCAATATAGGTAACAGATGATGGAATGTTAATATTGTTGGCAATTTTAAAACAGTATGAAAAAGCACTTTCTCCAATTGTAGTAACAGATGGTGGAATATTAATGTTTGTTAAGCCCTCACAATTTTCAAAAGCAGATTTTCCAATAGTATTCACAGATGAAGGAAGAGATATTGAATTAAGAGCTGCTTTCCCTTGTTTAGTAATTTCCGAACAAAAAGCATAATTTGGGATTCCATTTTCAGGATAATATGTTGTCCATTTTCCACCGGTACCTTCGGTTCCGGAATATGCAACAATTGTTACATCACCCAAATTAATATCAGATAATACTGGCATTTCATCGCGCATGGTTTTAAAATCGCGGGCATCGATAGTGCCGGATAATGTAAGGTGTGTAATGCTCGATAATTGCCCTGCGAGAATAGTTTTTAGGTTCCCTGCAATAACTTCAACTTTGCCTACCTGTGAAACTGTAATTGTTTGTGACTCTAAATCTTTTGCCGATATTGTTACTGATGCTTTACGGGTGGCTAAATTTGTGTTCGCAGGGGCGGTGAAAGTGATTGTGTCGCAACCAGTAAGGCCCTCAGAGGGATTAACCGTAAGCCATGTTTGATCTGAAGCAGCAACCCAGTCTGAACTTGAAGATATTACCACCTGGGTTGTGCCTCCATTTGGATCTATGCCTAAACTTTTCTTCGAAAAAAATATTCCCGGCATTTCAACAATGTTTACAAAGTCTTCCCATTGTATTGAAGTACCATATTGTGTTTTACAGCCAAATGGGACATATAATGTGCAGGTATTTTTATTTACAAGGTTAAAAACATCTGAAGAATTAATTAAACTTTGTGGAGAGGTATTATAAGAATATATTGATTTCAATTTGGCACAACCCCAAAAATTCTGGCTACCAATAGAAATAATAGAAGAGGGAATAGTCACAGATATCAGATTACTACATTCAGTAAAAGCATTAGATTCTATTGATATAACAGATAAAGGAATATCCATCGATGTTAAGCCATTACAATTATAAAAAGCGCTGTTACCGATTGAAGTGACAGAAGAAGGGATAATATATCTTCCATTTATTGAAGTTGGGCAATGTAATAATTCCGTTTGGGTTTTATTAAAAAGGATACCATCAATTGATGAGTATTTGCTATTGCCTGCGTCTGCATTTACCAATCCACTAGAAGCGGCAAATGCTGCATTTCCAATTGAAGTAATAGATGATGGAATGTTGATATTAGTTAAACTTTTACATTTCCAAAAAGCACATTCACCAATTGAAGTAATCGACGGAGGAATGTTCACATTTGCTAGACCTTTACACTCCCAAAAAGCAAAATCTCCAATTGAATTAACCGATGGTGGAATTGTTACAGCAGCCAATTTTGTACATCCCCAAAAAGCTCGTGGCGCTATTGAATTTACTGTAGCAG
>Ga0316608_1000579_pt1 | contig 16660 bp, 15 predicted proteins | sample MIS2016152B_MG_FD_207673 | JGI IMG/M metagenome (GOLD analysis project Ga0316608, IMG submission 207673) | Microbial mat bacterial communities from Middle Island sinkhole, Lake Huron, Michigan, United States - MIS.2016.152B | ecosystem: Environmental > Aquatic > Freshwater > Lake > Sediment...
AAAAAAATGATATAATTTGAAAATAAATATAGCTGAAAAATTTGAAAAATTGAAAAAAATCAAAACTCGAAAAATATATTTTCCGAGTTTATGGATGGACTCTAATTATACGAATTAAGGGTTTAAGTTTATAACTGAAAAATTAGTCCTGTATGTCATCGTGAAACGAACTTGTGGGAATTTGAGAAGAACTCAAAACTGTAAATCTGAAAAAATAATGCTTATTGTTTTTCACATTTACAATTATAAATTGCTCTTTTTAAATCCACAAGATACTTTCAGCATGACAGTTGCTAATATTAGTTTTTAACCATAATTTCGCACTAATCACTAAACATTAATCATTAATTTAATGAGAGTTATAATTGTTGAAGACGAAAAACTTACAGCCGAACATCTTACAATGTTGCTTCAAAAAATTGACAGCACAATAGAAGTTGTTCAATATTTGGATACTGTAAAAGCAACAATAAATGCTTTTAAAAACGGACTTCAAGCCGATTTATTTTTTCTAGATATTCATCTGGCTGACGGAAATAGTTTTGAGATTTTTAAAGAAATAAAAACAGAAATTCCGATTATTTTTACAACAGCTTTCGATAAATATGCTATTCAGGCATTTAAACAAAATAGCATTGATTATTTGCTTAAACCAATTTCGTTGAACGATTTAAAATTTGCAATCGAAAAATACCACAAACAACAACAAACTGTAAATAAAAATCTAATCGAAAACATAACAAATGCTTATCAACAAATGAATAAGCAATACAAAAAACGTTTTATAGTTAAACACGGACAAAGTATTGAAACCTTTGAAACTTCTGAAATTCATCATTTTGAAACACACGAAAGTTTAACCTTTTTGTTTACTGTAAAAAATAATCGTTTTGCAATAGATTATTCTCTTGAACAGCTTGAAGCAATGCTACAACCAAAAGATTTTTTCAGAATAAACCGAAAAATAATTATCAATATAAAATCAATTGAAAAAGTTCAAACATATTTCAATGGACGTTTAATATTAAAAACCAATTATTTAGACGATGAGGCTAAAATTGTTAGTCGCGAAAGAGTAAATGAATTTAAAAAGTGGTTAGATGGTTAAATATTTTTAGTTTCGAAATTACATATATAAATAATTTACTTATAAAATATTATACGATAAACTATAAATTGACAAGTTTAATATTTTTAAGTTCAATGTTTTTTGCACTTTTTTTTATTATGCTAAATTTCAATTTTATTAAAAAAATCCAAAATGCAGAAAAAATAATAATTTCTGCAGACATTATAAAAACTAGATTCCTTGTGTTAAAATTTGAAAATTTATGATAATTTCTACAAAAACAAAGAAATAAAAGTAAAACGAATACCTCGTTCTACTTTTTATAATAATGATAAAATTATTTTGTTAGATTAAAAAAATAAATGAATCTTTTGAATAAAAGGTAATTCAATCATTCAAATACATTTAAATGTTCTTCGTTATCTAAAAATTATCTAAATTTGTTTTTTACTCACTACTAATAAATATTTTCAAAAAACCGTACTATTGAAAAATTAAATTTTGCTTAATTTCCACTTACCTTGTTTAAAAAGAAAAACTCCGATAATTGTAAGAGCTAAATCACCTGCTATAATTGCCAGATATACACCTTTTTCGCCCAATTCAGTTTTTGTTGCCAAAAAATATGCGAGAGGAATTTCAATAATCCAGAAACAAAAAATGTTGATTAATGTTGGAATTTGAGTTTTACCAGAACCATTAAAAGTCTGAATCATAACCATTCCTATTGAATATGCAAAAAGTGAAAAACTAATATATTTTAACCCGTTTGCACCATTTTTTATTACTTCAATATCGCTAATAAACAGCGAAATCCATTTTTCAGAAAAAGAAATAAGCAAAACTGCAACTATACTTAAAAAAATCAGATTAATAATTGAAGCTATCCAAACCGATTTTTCAGCTCTCTCAGGTTGTTTAGCCCCAAGATTTTGCCCCGTTAAAGTAGCAGCAGCATTACTCAAACCCCACGAAGGTAAGAGTGCAAATATCAAAATTCGTATTGCAATTGTGTAACCTGCAACAACTACACTTCCAAAAGAGGCTATAATCCGTACTAAAATTATCCAACTAGACGTTGCAACAATATACTGAAATACACCACCTAAAGATAATTTTATGATAGTAAACATCAAATCAGCTTTTATTTTAAAACTCTTAAGCGTAATTTTAATCCTGAGATTTCCTTTAAACAATAAGTAAAGCTGGTAGCAAACCGCAAAACCTCTGCCTATTGAAGTTGAAACTGCAGCACCGGTAACACCAAGTTCAGGAAATGGACCCCAACCAAAAATGAAACAAGGATCTAAAACAATGTTTATTCCATTTGCTATCCACAAAACTCTCATTGAAAGTGCAGCATCTCCCGAATTTCTGAAAACTGAATTTATTACAAAAAGTAGCATTACTACAAAATTTGTTGTAAGCATTATTTTTGTAAATCCGCCACCAATTTTTATAACATCCTCGTCTGCACCCATTAATAAAAGTAAATCATTCGAGAAAAATATTCCGATAATTGTTATAAAACCCGAAACTATAAATGCAATAATTATTGAATTTGCAGCAATAAGACCAGCTTCTTCAGGTCTTTTTTCGCCAATTCGTCTCGATATTAAAGCAGCTGTTCCTGTACTTAATCCAATGCCTAAAGCATAAACTATTGTCATTAAAGATTCTGTAATTCCAACGGCTGAAACTGCATCTGCTCCAAGTTTTGAAACAAAAAATATATCTACAATTGCAAAAACCGATTCCATAACCATTTCCAAAACCATAGGAACTGATAATAAAAATATAGCCTTTCCAATACTTCCGGTTGTAAAATCTTTTTCGCTACCAGAAATTGCCTCAAACATATCACGTTTAAGACTTGATAACTTTTTAAATAAAGTCATTTTAAATATGTTAAAAATTTATTTGAAAAAAAGAAAATGAAAATAATACTTCTTATTAATTGAAGATTAGCTGAACATTACCAACACAATAGGTAAATTCTGCATATTGGAGAATTGATATGTAAAATGTAGTAATTTCATTTTTATTTCGAGTGAAATACGACACAAATTTTATAAATATTATTTATAAAGTCAAGAAAATTTGTAAAAAAAATTATACTTTTACAAAAAAAAAAGAGTTTAGAATTATAATAACCTAAAAATTAACTATATGAAAAAAATATACTTTTTAGCAATAATTTCAATAATAATATTTTTATGTAATGATATTGCTTCAGCTCAAAAAACTTTTGAAGATATTTCGCTTTATAATAACTATATTGTTGAAAAACATAATAATATACTTGCAAAATATATAATTTACATTAAAACATCTGTGCATAGCAATAGCGAAAATAAAATTGAAAGAAAACTTGACGATATGGTAAACGAAATTTCAATTGTAATAAAAGAATTGGAAAAAGTTACGCCAATGAAAGAAGATTCTGCCGGATTTTTGACAAGTACTATAGAATCTTTAAAAATTGAAAAAAAATTGTATGAAAATGATTTTAAAGATGTTGATAAATTAAAGGAAAAAAGTGAAAATTCTTACGAAGATATGTTGAAATACTTTGATGCAGAAGAACAAGCATCAAAAAAAATGCAGGAAGCATCAGCAAAAACGGAAATAACTCAGAAGAAATTTGCAGAAGATAATGATTTTGAATTAGTTGAAAGTAATTCAAAGATGTCGGAGCAACTTGAACAAATTAGCAGGGTTAATAATTACACTCGATTAATTTATCTGCAATATTTTAGAGTTTATAAACCTTTGTCGTTGTTTCTTGAGGCTTTAAATAATGAATTGTATTCTGAAGCGGATAGTTTGAACAAAGAAATTGCAAAAACTTGTATAACTTCCTTAGATTCACTAAAAAACATTGGAACATTCAATAATAATTCAAATTTAAAAACTAAAGCAACGTCGCTAATAACATTTTATCAGACTTCATCTCAAACCCAATTTGTACAGATGCTTGAAATTGCACAGAAAGAAAACTTAGTTCAGACTGATGTAGATAAGTATAACAAATTAATTGAAACTTTCGGGACAAAACAAAGTACTTATAGTCAGGCATATTTTACAGCTTATGATAATTTTATGAAGGCAAATATTAAAGAATAATTTGTAGGATAATTATTTATTAATGAGCATAAAACATAACTAAGTAACTAAATTAATGTTTTTATTTTATGCTGATTTGAATTTTTGCAGTAAAATAAGACTGTTATTTAAATATGTTCATTAAATTACAAATCAACAAATTTGTAGCTTATTTCACCATTATTATTTTCAACAACAAAGTAACTTGCTTTAGAAAAATTATCTTTTATTGCATCAAGTGTAATATATTGTGTGTGTGCAAATTCTATAATATATCTATTGTGGTCGTGTCCCGAAAATACAAATTCAACATCGTTATCATAAAATAAATCCATTAAAATAATCAGTTCTTCTGCTAAAAAATTTGTTGAACCAGTTTTGTGCTCCTTTGTTCTATAAAAATTTACATGACTAAATAAAAGGCAATTACGATAATTATCCCTTTTGTTTTCAAGAATATCAGTAAGCCATTCGAGTTGTTTTTTTCCTAAAGTTGCACTACCGGTATCTAAAAAAATGAGCAAATCTATTGCATTATTAGTTTCTATTTCAACAATATAACTTGAGGCACCAAAATATTTATAAAAATTTTCCCAGCCTTCGTAATACAAATCGTGATTTCCGGCTATTAAAAACAATGGTTTTACTGTTAAACTATCAAAAGTATTTTTTGCAACAATGTAATCATCAGCATTTCCGGTTGTAACATCGCCAACTATTGCAACAAACGAATAATCGGATTTATTAGCTTCTTCAAACATTTTTTTTATATTCTCAATTCCGCCAATATGACTATCACCTGCAACAATAAACTTATAATCAATAGCATCTATTTTTAAATGATTATTATTATTCTGATTCCAAAATTCAGAATCAGCAAAACGCTCATCAACAGTAATTGAAGAGTACAAAAAACCTTTATAATCAATATCAAAACAAGATGTTAACGTTAAAATCACTATAAGTGAAATAATTTTTATTTTTCTAATTTCCATACAATTCCAAATCTAAGACAACAACCAAAAAAATTTGCTGAGGCATGAACCATACCACCTTTTTTTAACCAAAACTGAGAATAAAAATCAATTTTTTCAGAAAACTTGTAAGTTCCTTCTAAATAAAACATTGGATTTGTTTCCTGAAAAACAGTAAAATCATCAATATTTGTAATAGCAGGAGAAAAATCCCATTTTGCATTTTCTTCATTTACATGATATTTAAATAGATACATAAAATTAAATGGCTCATAAATTATAAATCCTTTATTTTCTTCGGATAATTGCTTGTTTAATTTGTGTTTAAATCTGTAGAATCTATTATTAAAACCACCTGAAACTTCAAAATGAGTAAACCTCCTATTTACAATAAACATCATATCGTCTTCACGAATTTCGTTTGAAACTATTTTATTAAGATATTTTAACTTGATATTCAAATTTTTACTATTAACTCTGAAATTATAGCCTGCACCAATAAAAAAACCATCTAAAATATTTTCTTTTTTATCAAAATATAGAATACTAGCACCAATTTCTGAAGTAAAATCTTCAATATTATAACTTACTGCAATTGAAGTTGAAGAATAAATTTTATGTATGTTATTATAGCCTAAATCATCATTGAAAGATAATAGATACTGGCTTTTTGCATTCAAAAAAGATAAATTTAAAATGCAAATTAATAATATTTTATATAATAGCTTATTTCTTTTTAACATCGTACCAATTTTTAGAAATATTTATACACTAAAATACAATTTTATAAAAATTTAATTATTATCACACTTTTTTTATAAAAATATTATTTAAAATTTGTAAAACAATGTAAAATATTTACTTTTGAAATGTTTTTTTAATAAAATAAACTACAAAAAAATATAAAAATGACAGAAACAATAAAAAATGCAATTAGCGAGTCCAAATTTGCAAGGTGGTTTGCACTTGGAACCGTTTCATTAACAATGCTGTGCGGTTATTTTTTAACCGATGTTATGTCGCCATTAAAACCGTTGCTAGAAAAAGAACTTCTTTGGGATAGCACAGGATATGGCATATTTACAAGTGCTTACGGTTGGTTTAATGTTTTCCTACTAATGTTAATTTTTGGAGGAATAATATTAGACAAAATGGGTGTAAGATTTACAGGTATGACAGCTGCTGTAATAATGGTAGTTGGTACTGCAATAAAGTATTACGCTATTCAATCTACTGAGTTAACAGCAATGGTAAACATTCCATTGTTAGGCACAATGAAGTTACAGGTTTTAATTGCTGCACTTGGGTTTGCAATCTTTGGTGTTGGTGTTGAAATTGCAGGTATCACAGTTTCAAAAATTATTGTTAAATGGTTTAAAGGTAAAGAACTTGCACTAGCTATGGGACTTGAAATGGCTACAGCCCGAATGGGTACATTGTTGGCGATGGCAGTACCGGTAAAAATTGCAAAACATTTTGAAGACGTTTCTGCTCCTATTTTGTTCTGTTTAATTTTGTTATGTATTGGCTTGATGATGTTTTTTATCTATACTTTTATGGATAAGAAATTTGATAAAGCTCAAAAAGATGCAGGTCTTGAAAATAATGATGAACCATTTAGTGTAAAAGACATTAAAGTTATTCTAAGTAATAAAGGTTTCTGGTATTTGGCTCTTTTATGCGTTTTATTTTATTCGGCGGTTTTCCCTTTTTTAAAATATGCTGCAGATTTAATGGTAAATAAATTTGGTATTAATGAAGATTATGCAGGGTTGATTCCTAGTATTTTACCTCTCGGAACTTTATTTTTAACTCCTTTTTTCGGAAATTTATACGATAGAAAAGGAAAAGGTGCTACAATTATGATTATTGGTGCTTTAATAATAATTTTTGTCCATGCAATGTTCTCAATTCCATTCTTAAACCATTGGTTAATAGCTGTATTTTTAGTTATTTTACTTGGGATAGGTTTTTCACTCGTTCCATCAGCAATGTGGCCATCAGTTCCAAAAATTATCCCCGAAAAACAATTAGGAACAGCTTATGCTCTAATTTTCTGGATACAAAACTGGGGTTTAATGGGTGTACCATTATTAATTGGTTATGTATTAGATGCTGTTAATCCTGGAATTTCTGAAAAAATTGCTGCTGGTGAACCTGCTGTTTATAATTATACAATACCAATGATTCTATTTACTGTATTTGGTATATTAGCTTTACTTATAGCATTTTTACTAAAACGTGAAGATAAATTGAAAGGTTATGGTTTACAAAAACCAAACATCAAAAAATTGGAAGACGTAGTTTAAATATATACAAAAAATAAAAAAAAAAGCAATCAAAATATTGGTTGCTTTTTTTGTTTTAATTACTATATTTGACAAATAAATTCGTTATACGATTTAAACTTATAACAAAATTAAAACAGACTTTATGATTTGGATTGATTTTCCTTCTTTTGCATATATATCTATGATATTGTGGATTTTGGGTAACGTAATTATTTACTTGAAAAAAGATAATAAACTTTTTAAAATAGCCGGAACTTCAATATTTGTATCAGGTGTTATTACAATGATAACTTTTGCTATAATACTTTGGATTCAGTTAGAACGACCTCCAATGCGTACTTTAGGCGAAACAAGACTCTGGTACTCAATATTTATATCCGTAATTGGAGTTATTACTTATATGAGATGGAAATACAAATGGCTACTATCATACAGTACATTTATGGCTTTGCTGTTTACAATAATAAATCTTTCAAAACCTGAAACTTATAGCAAAACTTTGATGCCAGCTTTACAGAGTCCTTGGTTTGTTCCTCACGTTATTGTTTATATAATTGCTTACGCTTTACTTGCTGTTTCTTGTCTTGTAGCTGTTTATGGATTATATCAAAAATATTTCAAAGAATTTCAGATTAAAACACTGAATATAGCTGATAATATGGTTTACATCGGTTTTTCGTTTTTGACTTTCGGTCTGATATTTGGAGCTTTATGGGCAAAAGAAGCATGGGGAAGTTACTGGACATGGGACCCAAAAGAAACTTGGGCATTTTTAACATGGATTAGTTATCTGGTCTATATGCACTACCGTTATTTTAATTCAAAAAAAGTTAATTCGCAACTTTGGATGTTAAGTCTCGCTTTTGTTGTTTTGTTAGTATGCTGGTTTGGAGTAAATTACCTTCCTTCTGCCCAGAATAGTGTGCATGTTTACACAAATTAGTTTTTTTTATGAAAAACACATCAATTCTGCTAATTTACACCGGTGGGACAATCGGTATGATGAAAGACCCTGAAACAGGAGCTCTTAAACCGTTTAATTTCGGTAACATTCTTGACCAGATGCCGGTTCTTAAACAGTTTGGATACCAAATTGATACAATCGAATTTGCTCCTTTAATTGATTCCTCTAATGCAAATGGCGAATTCTGGATTAAACTTGTGAGAATAATTAAAGAAAATTACGGCAAGTACGATGGTTTTGTAATTCTGCATGGAACTGATACTATGGCTTATACAGCTTCGGCTTTAAGTTTTATGCTCGAAGATTTATATAAACCCGTAATTCTTACTGGTTCACAACTTCCAATTGGAACTTTGCGTACTGATGGTAAAGAAAATTTAATTACATCTATTGAAATTGCTGCAGCAAAGCATAATGGAGATGCTTTAGTACCTGAAGTTTGTATTTGTTTTGAGAGCAAACTTTATCGTGGAAACCGAACAACAAAACATAATGCCGAACATTTTAACGCTTTTAAATCTTATAATTATCCAATTTTAGCAGAAGCAGGTATAAATATCAAATATAATTCTAAATCAATACATTACCCCGAACATAAAAAGCTTTTAAAAGTTTATGATAAATTAGACGAAAACATTGCTATTCTGAAAATTTTTCCAAACCTTGGTAAAAATCTTGTTGAATCAATTTTAAATATTAAAGACTTAAAAGCTTTAATTATTGAAACTTACGGTTCTGGAAATGCTTTAACAGATAAATGGTTTTTAGATTTAATAAAAAATGCAACTGAAAAAGGTTTGATAATTTTAAATGTTACTCAATGCCAAGCCGGAAGTGTTAATATGGGTACTTACGAAACAAGTACAGATTTGTTGAAATATGGAGTTTTAAACGGTTTTGACATTACAATTGAAGCTGCAACAACAAAATTGATGTTTCTTTTAGGTCAGAATTTAAAAACAGAAGAAGTAAAAATGTATTTAAAAACCTCAATTGCAGGTGAAATAACCATGTAATTATTTTTCAGTATTTAATTTCAAAAAAAAAAAGCATTCCTAAAAATGCTTTAATTTATATTTTAAAATACCAAATTAGTCTATTGTTTTAACAATTCTAAATCCGTAATAAAACTTATTAAGAAAAGGTTTTGGTCCATCTCTAAAACTAACTCTGTTCATATCTTCAACAAAATACCAACATCCACCTCTGATAACTCTGTAAGGACCAGTATTTGCTGTAAAAGGATCGGTTTTAGTTCCACTACTATATGACTGATAACCATCTAAACACCACTCGCAGGCATTACCACTCATATCGTAAATTCCAAGTTCATTAGGTTTTAACTGACCAACAGCTCGAGTTCCTCTTTCGTAAGTAGTTTCATCATACCACGCAACATCATTAATTGTATTACTACCCGAATAAGTATAACTTTTAGTAATACTTCCACCACGTGCTGCATACTCCCATTGAGCCTCAGTTGGTAAGGTATAAGTTTCGCCTGTTTCTTCTGATAACCATTCACAATATTCAACAGCATCAAACCAAGAAATATTTACAATTGGGTGATTATCTGTCCATTTCCATTCTTCTACTGCATCATGTTCTTCATACCAGTCTTTTTTTGGTGATGCCGGAAACGCTTTACTGGTTGCAGTACAAAATTCACGATACTGAGCAACAGTTATTTCATACTTACTTATGTAATAATTAGAAGTGATTTTTACTGTGTGAATTGGAGCTTCATCATCATATCCACCACTACTACCCATTTTAAATGAACCTGATATAACCAAAATCATATCAGGAATAGTTTGAGAATATAAAAATACTGTGTAAGTAATTAATATTAATGAAAGTAAAATTTTTTTCATTTTTATTTATTTTAGTTATGATACCTAAAGCGAAACAAATAAAAAATAATATAACTGAGATTATCAATAATTTGATAATCTCAATAATTATATTAATCTACATTTTTTGCAAGTCTGAAACCGTACATGTAGTTTGTATAAGAAGGTTCTGGACCATCTCTTGTTGTAACAGTAGCATAAACAGACATATAATGCCATCCACCACCTCTTATCACTCTCCAGTTTGTAGGTGAAGTATTTAAAGGATTAGTCTGAGCACTAGAAGAATAAGATTTAGTATAATAGTCAGTACACCATTCCCAAACATTTCCTGACATATCATAAATTCCAAGTTCATTTGCTGTTTTTGTTCCAACTTTTTGTGGACCTCTTAAAAAAGTATTATCATCATACCAGGCAACTTCAGTAGCAACATCGCTTCCACTAAATCTATATCCCTTGCTTTTTGAACCGCCTCTTGCAGCAAATTCCCATTCTGCTTCTGTTGGTAATCTGTAACCGTTTTTTGTCATATCGCATGAAATCCCTTTTTCGTCGTTAACGTAATAACATTCGTCTAAGCCTTCATTACTACTTAACCAATTGCAATATGCAATAGCATCATACCATGTAACATTCTGCATTGGATAATTATCAATCCAACCCCACCAGTTTTGTCCCTGAAGCTGCCAGTAATTTTTTGTATCAACATGTTCGTCAAGCCATTCTGTAGTTGGAGCATTAGGTAGTTTATGAGAATGAACACTCGAAAGGTCAGTAAAACCTGCATCATTAACAAACTCTTTATACTCTTTTACAGTTACTTCGTATTTACCAATACTGAAACTACTCACTGTTACGGTATGTACCGGTTTTTCATCAGTATCCCCTTTTTTTGCTGCATCTGTGTATGGATTACCCATTTGAAAAGTACCACCATCAACCTTAACCATTGTTGGTGTAGTTTGAGCAAACAAATAATTTATGGGCGAGAAAATAAGAATTATTAAAAAAAATCTTATGAAGTTTTTCATCTCTAAAGTTTTATTAAGTTATATTATATGTATTACAAATTTAATGCCTTTTGGCGAATTAAAGATATAACGGATATTTATTACTTTTCACATATAAAATACCACAAAATTATAAAAAATACCTAGATTCAAAATTTTATTTGATAATTTTAAATTCAGTCCTTCTATTTTGTGCTCTTCCAGTTTCTGTATTATTATCAGTTAGTGGTTCTGAAAAACCATATCCTTTATAAGTTAATCGCTTTGTGTTTATTCCTTTTAAAATTAAATATTCAACTACTGATTTTGCTCTATTTTCGGACAGTACTTTGTTATATTGCTCTGTTCCAATATTATCTGTATGTCCACCTATTTCAATATTTAGTTCTGAATTTAAATTCAGAAATTCAACCAGCTTGTTTAATTCAACGTAAGATTCTTGTTTTAAGTTGTAAGAATCGGTCTCAAAAAATATATTTTTTAAAATTATTTTTCCACCTGATTGTATTGGAATTAAAGGAACTTCGAGAATATAGAAATCAATACTGTCGGGCAGATTTATAAGTGAAAAATTTTCAGAATAAAATAAATATCCTGGTTTTGATACATTTAACGCGTAATTTTGTTCAATAGGTAAACAAATAAAAAAATGATTTGCATTTTTATCTGCATTTACTTTTTCTGTAGTTTCAAGATTAATAATATCATAATCTGCTTCTATACTTTTGGTTGTGTTAGCATCAAAGATGTTTCCTTTTACATATAATGTTTTTGTGGGTCGCATTTGTGGATAAAGCTCGAATTTATAAATATCCTGTCCAATTTCAATTCTTCTTCCGTAGCTGTCGTAAATTTCTTTTTCATCCTCGGTTTCTCTGCTTGTTGAAAAATATGCAACTTCGCCTTTGGCATCAAGTATTAATCTGAATTCATTTTTTGATGAGTTTATTGGATATCCCAGATTTACTGGTGTAGAAAACTTTTTATTTTCATCAATTTCCGAACGAAAAAAATCTAAGCCACCCATTCCAGGCAATCCATCTGACGAAAAATAAAATGTTTTGTTATCGGCATGTAAAAACGGACACATTTCGTTTCCTGATGTATTTATGCTATCACCCAGATTTATAGCTCCACTCCAAGTTCCGTCAGAAAATTTAATAACTTTCCAGATATCTCTTTTTCCTTTTCCGCCCTGACGGTTACTTACAAAAAAAATTGTTTTTCCATCTGCAGAAATTGATGGCTGTGATTCGAAATATGAAGTATTAATTGGCTCTCCTAGTTTTGAACCTGATGTCCATTTACTGTCAACAAATTCGGAAAGATATAAATCGCAGCATTTTACAAGTCCGTCGCTACAAGTGCAATCGGTATAAATCATTATTGTACCATCTGCCGAAATTGTATGTGCACCCTGATTATTTATATCATTTATCTGAGAACCAACAGAAACGGCTTCTGTCCATTTGTTATCAACCAAATACGATACAAAAATATCTTCATGAACACTATCTTCCAAGACCGGATTTTTTCCGTAAGTTGGTAATAACCTGGTAAATAAAAGTGTTTTTCCATCTGCACTAATGCTTGGAAAATATTCGCCATTTTCTGAATTTATTGTAGCGGGTAATTTCTCAGGTTTAAACTCTACAGGATCTAAAACCGCATTTATTCTGAAATCGCAAATTTCTATATAATAGCTACTTGTTGTATTGAAAGTTTCACTATCAACATTTAAATCAAGAAATTTGCTGAAATTTTTTTTTGCCGCCGAATAATTTTCGGTTTCTATGTATGTAAGAGCAAGTAAATAATATGCCATTGGATAATTAACACCATCAATTTCAACAGCTTTACTGAAGAATTCAATTTGTTTGGCTTCGTTTCCCATATCATAGGCTATTTCGCCAAGCAATAAGTAAGGTTCTACAAAGTTTTCATCTTTTGCTAATGCTTTGTATGCCAGTTCTGCAGCATCAGCTCTTTTTTTACCGTCAAAGGCTATTAAGGCTTTTTCAAAATATTGAATTGCCTTTTTATTTGTTGTTGAATAATCTTGAGAATATGTATAACTACTTAAATTTAATAAAATTAGTAGAAAAAAAAGTTTATAAATTTTCATTTTTCTTTTTTTTAACGAATTACATCTAAAATACTATCAGTAAAATAAACAAAAATTGAATATAAAATAATGTGTCCCAAAAAAACTGCTACAATAAATTTTTTATAACTTATATGTAACGAACCTGCAAGGTAAAATATTAAATCTGAAGGAGTAAAAGGTGTGCTACACCATAAAAGCATAAATGTAAAACCTGATTTACTTTCGAGTTTTTGTTTTATATAGTCCATTTTTTTAGGAAATTTCCGTTGAAAATGTTCGTCAAATCCCATAAAATCTGAAAAAAAGTAAATAATTGAAGATGAAACTAATTCGCAACAGGTTGAAAGTATTAATATTACTTCGAGATTTGTTGGAAAAATAATTGTACCAACTATTACAAAAGTAGCTCCAGGTAACATTGTAAATGGTCTTAAAATGAACATTATGGCATACGTAACCAGAATATGATTTTTGAATTTCAGAATAAAAGTTGATAAATTTTCGGCAGAAACAAAATCTGGATTATAGAAATAATAACCCCAAAATATTGTTAAAACTAATAACCAAATAATTAGCATTATTTTTCTGATATTTTTTTTATGCAAGGCTGAAAATTTATTTGGTTTATAAATATTTTCTCCAAAATTAAATATTTTTTTATGTATAAATTATATTATTTCAAATATTTTTATTTTTCAGGAAAAAAATTTTCGGGAAAGTTTTTGTTTTAAAAAACTTTGAGTGTTTTTTGAATAAGAAATGGTTATTAAATTTGCATGAAATTATTTGATAGTTTTTTTTAGTCAATTTTAACTGTTAGTGTTAAGTAAAAAGAGGCTATCTCAATACTAAACGTTAATAAATATTAAAACATTTACACCAATCTAAAACATTTATTATTAGTCAATTGCAAAAAGTACATAAAACAGACATATAATATGCTACAATGTTCCACATGGAACATTTAGTTGATTGATAAATGTTTAGGATATTTACAAAAAAAAATCTAAAAGTATGATATGTTTCAAATTGGATAATCATAATCAACCGGCTTTATTTCCTCTGAATTTAGAGGATTTAATAGCAAGTAATCATTTGGTAAGTATTGTCAATTTATTTATAAATGAAATTTCGTATCTATTTAGGTCGAATTTAATTTTATCAATAAATTGAATATAAGCCTGAAAGGCTTAAATACTAATAGCCATAGGTGCAACCTATGGAAAATTTGATTACAGTGAATACAAGTCTGAAAGACTTGAATATTAACATAGTAATAATATTGAACTATTTCAGAGTTCTTGTATTTAAAGATTTCGTTTTACCGCAGGTTTTACGTACGGTTATTCATATTCAATCCCTTACGGGATTTTATTTGACCTAAATAATTACAAAATTTCAATCGAAACTCTTTGTCGTTGTTTTCGACTTCTAATAATTCAATGTGATAACTCACTGCATACTTTAATTTACGCATTTTCTTGACTTTTATATTGTCAGGCTATTTCAGGGGAAGATATTTTTAGTTTTTATCGGTTTAAGCCATGCTTCTTAATGTATTTTGCATCCAATCCAAAGGCATGAAAGGGATTACGAACTGGCTTCCAAGTAAAAGGTTTTAAAGAAGTTGCTTGTTTATTTATTGCTTGATTTAATAGGGTCTAGATTTTAAATGTTATATTCACTAATAAAAGATAATAAAGTCTTTTTTATTTTCGTTACTGTTTTATAAAATATTTCGGACGATTATTAACCAAAAAATTAACAACGATGAAAAAAATTGTAGCAATTGTTATATTTTCGATTTTTGTACTAAATGCAAAAAGTCAACAGAATGAAATTGGAATATTTGCAGGAACATCATACTATAATGGCGATTATAATAAATTTTTACCTTTTAATCCTCCTGCCTTGGCTTATGGCTTAATGTATTCGCGTCCATTGAATAACATTACAACCATGAGAATTCAGGCAAACAAAGGATTGCTTAAAGGAAAAGAACCAAATTCGTTTTCAACTTCATTTTACGATTTAGGATTGATGGCAGAAATTAATGTTTTTGGTTTTGCTGACAAAAAATTACAAGAGAGATTAATTGTATTGCCATATCTCGAAACAGGAGTGTTTGTTTTATTAGCACCTGATAATGTACACAAAGTAAACCTTTCGATACCGGTAGGTATAGGAATAAAATATGTAGTAAACGAAAAAGTAAGTTTATCTGCTGAATTGGTTTATCACATCACAAATTCTGATGTACTTGACGAAGTGAATTTTGATACTCATTTAGTTAATAAAGCCCTTAAAATAACAAACGATTATTACTCTTTTGCCGGTTTTGTACTAAGGTACACTTTTTTTGAAGAAGACGAAATATGCCCTGCTTACAGATTATAAAAAACAGAAAACACCAACAAGGAGATGTGGCAGCAATCAGGTGTTTTCACCAGACTGTAAAACAATAACTTAATGTGCAATTTGCGGATTTAAGGTATTAAATTTTACATCTATACTATTTTTGGTTTGAAAAAAGATGCTTCACAGAAACAACTTTAAGAAATCAAAAATTTTTACTTAGTAACGGACTGTCCAAATCTGACGTAAATAATTTCTAAAATATACCATACGCAGTAAATATTATATGTTTTTTTAAAAACATGTATATTTAAGCAGTACCTTATGCTCATTTCAAAGCCCCCGAAAGCATATTGTAGTTACAACATACACTCTTTCAAAGTTTCGGAATACAGTTTAATATATTACAGAGCACAAAAATAATGTTCAGGTATACTGTTTAACTGCTTAAATGGTTAAGTAGTGTGCCAAACATACTAAATTGACAGTAAATGTGCATTGTAAACCCTGAAACATACCATATTGTAAATAGATTATGTTCATTTGTACTTTGATTCATACCTTAGGGTAGTATGAATATGTATAGTTGCACAAATATTTATACCTCAAGTTCAGTACAATATGATAGTAATCAGTTTGGAAATGGCAATACTGTAATTACAACTTGGTATGTTCACAAAAAAAACATAGCATTTTAACGGTACAACTGCCATGTTTCGCTCCAAAACATACAAAAAGTAACTAAAACATGGTATGTTGCACAAAATGAAATGTGTACATTGAAAGTACAAAATGTTGTGTTTTTAAATTGCACCATCCAAAAGTTAGTCCAAATTGATGGTATTTTTTTTGGAACTGTTGATATTGGACTGTGAAGATGTATGGTTGCACAAAAAAACATCGTGTTTGTATAAACGATGTAACAATTG
>Ga0316608_1000580_pt1 | contig 16608 bp, 9 predicted proteins | sample MIS2016152B_MG_FD_207673 | JGI IMG/M metagenome (GOLD analysis project Ga0316608, IMG submission 207673) | Microbial mat bacterial communities from Middle Island sinkhole, Lake Huron, Michigan, United States - MIS.2016.152B | ecosystem: Environmental > Aquatic > Freshwater > Lake > Sediment...
TTTTGTTTTGGGAATATGTATAATGATATTAATATTTGTTGCGTCGTTCGCTTTCATCCCACGACTGAAGTCGTGAGCCTTCCCGCTCACAGATCGTAAGAACTGATTGAGATAGTCTATATATTTTCATATTAATTCATCCTCGGATCGAACGCCTTAACATTCCCGTACTCATCCCAACCAATATTGTCAACACTAAGAACATCTGCAAAGCCATAATTCATTACATCCATATAATAATCGTCAAATTTCTGGAAAAACGCCATGTCATCAGAATATTCTTCAGTCACATTATCAACAGTTCCATCAAATTCATCTGTGAACAACATGAACAACGATTGCTCTTGCTCACTTAACTTTTTCAAACGCTCTTTAATAATGACATACAAATCAAGACCTTCTTCGATTTCATACGCTTCATAAACTCTTGCAAAAGGAGCGTTAACTTGCCAATTGTCGCCAATCAGACTCTTTGCCAATTCAAACTCCTGCAAATCTGTTGTTATTTTTACCACTTTATTGTCGAAAGTAGAATATGCCACCCCAAACGAACCACTTCCAAGATTCGATTTTAAGCCATATTTTTCGTCCAACTGTTGAATGTGGCAATCTTGCAAAAGACGATCCACTTGAACCTCTCCTTCTTCTGCAGGAATATCATCAAATGGCAATGGCACAGCTATTCTATATATTTTCATAATATATTATTCAACGAAAATATAAAAATACCTATAATTATTTTTCAAAAACAACTACCTTTACAATTCTAAATGTTGAATTTTTCCTGAGGTTTTCACGACACGGCATTTTAAAGTTTATATCATCCAACCTCTTGAACCCAATTCCAGAAGCAATATCGCAAAAATCAACAGGGAAATCATTTCTTCTTATCGCTTCGGTATAAACGGAAAACTTTCCTCCAATACTTAATGCATTATAGCACTTCTCTATAAATGGTCTTATAAATATATCCTTCCATTTAGAATAACTCGTTTCAACACTTACTCCAACATACTCCTCTTCATCCAAAAACGGTGGTGAAGTAAATATAAAATCAACATGTTCATTTATCGCCGGTAATATATCTAAACAACTCCCCATATAAATATCAGAAGAAAATTTATCACCAAAAGCATCAATAAACCCTTTTGTATTTATCAAACCATCATAAGTCTTACCTGAGAAATCCATGCCTATATATTTGTCTACGATCCCACTTGCATACGCCCCTATAAATCTCCCTGAAAAACCAGAACATGGGTCCAACATGGTTATTTTTTTATTTTTATACAAACAACGCAATATAGACATCATAACTCTTGGTGGAAAATTGTTAATTCTACTAGTTGCCACTTCATTACAACAAATCTCCCTGATATGAGACTTATTCACTTCCGGATATAATGCTATTATTTTCTTTATACCTCTTTTTAAATCTTCATCGCTATTGAAAAATTCTATCGGTGACATTTTACCCTTCTTGCGACATTCAAACATTTGAGGATGAAAGTAATTCGCGAGTTCAGTTCCATGACCGCCCCATTTATACATACCTTCTTCCATTACAGGAACAAACGACTTTAAAGTTCTCATCTTGCCTATCAATTCGTCTTTTTCATAATGATAGTACGGAAAACCAAATTCTCTGACATCCCTTAAATTCTTTTCAATCATATAAGATGGAATTGCACTCTCTACCCCATAATCATCCAATTTAGACCGCAATAAATCAGCTTGGTCTCTAGTAAGCATAGACTTATTGCTCTCCACAACCTTACGAGTTATCAAATATCTTGCATTCCATCTCTCGGTATCGTTTTTAATAATATCGGCAACTTTTATTATTTCCTTTTGTGGCTCTGTTTTAATAACTGCCGAATATTCTTCATGCGCAACATGACAATCCAATATTTTTCGTATCTTGGCTTTCTGCTCTTCCGTAAACATGATTAGCTTTCCACCTGGACTCGTTGAACAATCCAGCTTGCCACATTTGAACAAATATTGAACTCGCCATTTTTCCTTATCGTTCTTTACAACGTCAGACAGCCTATATAAGTTCAACCAATCCCCATATTCAAATTTATAATTGTAACATTTTATAGGGGATTTATGACCTATTAAATCAAAGAATTTCTTCAAACTGTCACCCGATATACGTATGTCATTCTTAGATACGTGCCTACCCGCATTTAAACCGAATGCAGATAATTTTGGGATAAGAATACTATCTACATCTTCAGGGGTAAAGCCGCAAGTCGCCAATCTAACAAAAAATGAAACCCCCACTTTAGAAATACTGCCATCTCCTAAATACCACAACAATAAACTTGTTGGCGTAATCCTAACATCTTGAGGAACAATCTTCTTGCCGTCAGGATACCATCTTTTTGCTTGCAACGTAATGTCCGGATGAGTCAACGTTGAAGATGTCCACGTTAATCTTGGATGTTTTTTGTCTATAATTCCAGTTTCTTTAGCTGCGCTTGGTCTATAAGCCTCTAATCCACTCATTGCGTATTCAGTCCACTGTTGATTTACAGAACCAATCTTAAACCTTGCACCTCGAATTGAATTGTTAGATTTATAACAACTAATATACCCATCTCCTAAATTAAATCCGTCTATCCATTCTATCATATATTCATTTAAATACGATTTGTCAAAATTCAATGTTGACACAGCCATCGACACACTATCGCCGATACTTCGCAATCCTATATCGTTGCGCAATAAAGTAGAATATATCCCACTAGGACTTACGAATTGACCAAATTTTTCCAAACTAACACTTGATATCTCATTGGTTGACATTTTTTCATCAATATATAGTTTTCTCAATAATTCTATATCTTCTTTCTTATAGATTTTTGGTAACGGTGCCATTTCCCCTCCTTCCATTTACTAAATTCATAACTTTTTTACCATTTTTTAGATCTTATCTCGTGTACGATGGAGTCTCTTTTTTGAATTTCTTCTTTTATATATAATAACTTTTCATATTTTCTTTTCAAGAATAAATTTGAATCTTTATACATCCACTCACAAAATTTTATAACTTGCTTATTACCAGATATACACAAAGTCCTATTATTATTGTTGTGAGATGGATGTCGGCAGGAGATGTTAGAAGTTATATTTAAACCGTCCATAATATAATCTTTTATATATTGGCAAAAATCGTCAGTTGATGTAATAGTGACAACAGATAAAAAAGAATTTCCAAAGATATTCTTACGTTTTGCGTGTGTGCAACTAATGCATCCATCTCCATCAAAGTAGCCCCTTATGAAATGACGAATCATATCGTCGTTAACTAAATATGCCGGGAATTTCAATTTAAATGTTTTTGCCTGAACACATCCTAATTTAGATAATGTTTCACTAAGACGCCTACTGCAAAATTCAACCCTATAAGACGTATCTTTTTTACATCTGACAAATCTCAACGGTTTATTTGAACCAATTAATAAATTTAATTCCTGTAAAAAATCTTTATCTTTTTCAGAACAACTTATTTCAATGACACCTCTCGTTTCACTATTATATCCATCAGCCATAAGGAAGCCAAGAAAATAAATTTTATCTTCACTTGATAGGTCATCAAAATAATTTTCATTTAAACTATATTTTCTCATATCTTATTATACAACATTTTTAAATAACTTTATAAAAATTTACCCCAAAACTTATCTTATTTGAATCAAACTAAAAAATATGGGTGTTATTTCTAACACCCATATTTAAAACTATCGTTTTTATTGACGAATATTAAGAACCAGCCGTAACTGTAACCTTAGCGCAAGCGTAAGAGTTAATAACTACGATACCGATTTCCTCATATATTACCCAACCTAATCTCAATTTTTTCGGATCGTCCGCTGGTAGTACGGTGATGTCCTGACGGATCGGGAACGCACCAACGTATTCAGCAGGGGCAAGCAAGAATACTGTATCGGTAGGGCACTTAGAAGACACATGGATGTCCGCTGTGAACAAGTGACCAAACAAACCAGTCGTCAACACTTCCTTCTGAGTCGCTTCATCGTAAACAGTCTTACCGAAGTTACGAATGTCAGCATAACGAAGAGCGTGGCAAACAATCTTTCCAACAGTAAGATCGTGTTGTTCGATTGTAGCAAACGCCTGATTCAACGCATGAAGAGTCAGCGTACCACCAGTAGAAACTACTGTATGAGCTGCATCAACAGACGCAATAATCGCATTGAAGATATTCAGGTCTTCTTCCTTCTGGATCGCTTCTTTCGCCTTGATCTGCGCACGGTCTACGATGTAGAAACGGCGAGCTTTCACTTCTGAAAGTCTGATCGTTGGGTTAGTTGCAATTTCAAAGGTAGGAACAATAATCTCTTCACCTTCTGTAATAATATCTGGAACGGCACCTCTACGTGAAATCACGTGGGCTGTCGCTCTGACATCCTTCTCATAACGTGCATAAGCGCCCTGAGGAAGCTCATCCACCATAAGCAACTTACGTCCTACCGCTTGATACTCCAAAGCTCTGCGAATAGGTTCAACCATTGCTTGCGCCAATGCGACACGACCCTGAGGGGTATCAAGCGCTTGGGCAATTAAACTTTCTCTCTCAGCATTTACCGCTCTTTTGTCAATAGCCATTTTATTTTCTCCTTTAGTTGTTTTGCAGGGGATTCCTACAAAAAGAACATTTAATTTTTAATCAATTTGTCAATTAGATGACAAGCTTAATTTCCACATAATAGTTGTTTGCAGCCGCACCAGTAAGAGCAGCATCACCAGTAACATCAACGCCAGGAGTACCGCTAGGATACAAACCAGCAGGCTGAGTTAAACGAGCAACGATACCAGACGACTGATCGTCGGCAGTCTTGAGCATTCCGCTAACCGCATACAAAGGCGCACCAACAGCAGCCGAAGCAACGCTAGAGTGATACATGTCTGTTGCGAATTCACCACCGGAATGGTAAACCGTCATTTTGCCAGACGCCTTAGTTTCGTCAAAATAATCTGACGCCCTGTTCTGCCAGCCCGAAACGATGCCAGGCATGGATGATGCGCTAGTTGACTTCGTGTCACCTGCGATACCGTAAGGAATGACGCCTTCGCCAACGCCAACACCCTGAATAACCACTTCGCCAGAGGTATTTAAAGAAACGATCTGTCCCTCCTTAATAGTCTGACCAGTGGCAACCGGCCTTTCAGCCGCTACAACATGATATTTTTCTATAAGAGCCATTTTTGAATCTCCTTTTTTTGTTAATTTTTGTACACTTTAAATTGGCAATATTTCTTTAATCAATTTTATTAAACTCAACCAATCTCCATCGTCTTCTTTCTTTTTTTCTTCTGTTTATTACTTTTCATTTTTATATCAATAACTCTTCCAACTTTCATAAAATATATTCTACAAAAGTATGTGAAATCCCTTTTTTTATTTTTATAAATTTGCAAAAAAAATCCCGTTCTAAAAATAGAACGGGATTTTTTAATTCTAATTAGTTAGAATATTATTTGTCACCATACATCGTCAAAGCTTTATCAAACTTGCTGTTGCCAATTGTGAATGAGCTAGCCAATCTGGTTTGCAAATCGTCTCCGCCAGATTGAGTGGATTGCTGTACGATAGCGGGGATTGAATAACCTTCAGAAGCTTCCGTTTTTGCAGATGCCTTTCTAACTGTCTTTTCTGGGAACATGCTGCTAGCTACAACAGAAATATTATCAGCTTCAAAAGACATTAGCGCTGTAACTACATTGTCAAAAGTCGTCTTGTCGCTATCAATTCTGTTATTTGCCACCAACCAAGCCGCAGCCTGAACGGCTTCGTTTTTACGAGCTTGAGATATTTTGTCAAGCTGATTCTGACGTTTCTGTTGAACAGTCTTTAACATGTCGCTATTTATTCCTGGCATATCTTTCTGCATTTCTTTTTCAGCGCCCATGTAAGCGTTGTCCATAGGTATATCAAGAGTCTTTGTTGCAGGATTGATATTATCAGCTCCCTCATTTCCCATTTCGGCATTTCCTCTTGGGACACTTGGTTTAGCCATAGGAACATCAATATTATCCGCCCCTTCATTTCCTATAGTTGCCTTAGAACGTGGAACTTCAACATTTCCGTCTATACTGTCAACTTCCTTTAATTGCTTTGCTTCTTTACGAAGAACAGCTAATATTGTTTCTTTTGAAACTCCAGAAGCTTTTGCAATTTTACCAGCGATATCATCCGCTATGTTTGCAATAACCGTTCCTTTAATCTGATTATTGATTGCAGGCATTCCACTCTGCATTTCCTGCTCATGCCCCATGTAAGAATTTCCTACAGGTATATCAAGAGTCTTTGTTGCAGGATTGATATTGTCAGCTCCCTCATGACCCATTTCAGCATTTCCTCTTGGGACGCTTGGTTTAGCCATAGGAACATCAATATTGTCTGCGCCTTCATTACGAATAGTTGCCTTAGAGCGTGGAACTCCAGCTTCAACGTTTCCCTCTATGCTATCAACCTTTTTTGGAGAACTAGCCATTTTAAAAACCTCCTCGTTTGTATGTCTAACTCTTCGCCCGTTCATGGCTAAAGCTATCTGTTTTTCTTTCGCTTCGTCAATAGAAGCTTCTTTTTCTAAACACTTATCTTCGTCTTTATCGCAATCTTTATCGTCTTTATCGCAATCTTTTTTATCATCATCTTCATCAACCTCAACTTCTACGCAATCTTCTTTAGCCTCTGCTTCAACGACAATGAAATCTTCTTTAGCCTTAGCTTCAACAACTTCTTCCTCTATTTCAACTTCGACATCTGCAAATTTAGCAGGAGGAACTAGTGTTGCAGAACCAATATCAGCCTCTTCTGCCGCTGCTTTTTTCATCTGCTTCATTTTTGCCTTAGCTAACTTCTCGGCTTTCAAAGCGTCATCCAAGCTAATCAAATCAGTAACTGTCAAATCTTTTTCCAGTCCTTTTTCGATATCTTCCTTAAACGCCTGAACATAAACGTTATCATTGAGTTCAGATGCGAACCGTTTCTTGATACAATTGCAAAGAGCTTCGGCTTCTTTCAAATTGTGACCTTCTTTTTTGGTCTGATCTTCGATGCATTCATCCCAAGGATCTTTTTCTAATGAAATTGCCGCAATACGATTCATTTGACGGATCTTTCTAAATCCAAGCTTCTTCAACTGTCCGCATACGCATTCAGCCATAACCTTACCCTTACATTCTCCGAAAGTCGCAACAGTATTTCCACCGTATGTTCTTGCCAATCTTTCCATACATGCGCTCATTGGGAATTCATCGGCTTTTGCTGCGGCTGTCTTTAGCATCTTTGCTATTTTCACATCAGAAGCAAATTTAGCTACAGACTCCTTGCACCCTTCGCAATTTCCTACATCAGGGAAGATATCCCACTTAACTCTTAGAACTCCAACTTCAGGATTGCTTGCGCTAACCATGAAATCTTTTTCTACAGGCGTTCCGCAATTATCGCAAACAAATTCTGCATGACCATTTTCCTCTACAGAAGCCTTACGATGTGAAGCTCCGCAAGCAGGGCAAACATGTCCATGGGTCTTTTTGTTGTTAGCGATACGAACAATTGCATCCTTACCTAAATTGGTTTGAGCTGCAACTGGCAACGCTGGAACTTCAGGAGCCTCAGGAGCTTCAGGAGACTCAACACCTTCTTCGCCAACGCTTTTAGTAGGCTTGATGATTTTGAATTCAACTGTTTTCTTGATTAAAGCTTCATATTCTGCAGTACAATTGTTGCACTTGCCCTTAATGTTGCCAGCTTCGTTAGTTACGTCAACGTCTGTACTTCCGCATTCTGGGCATACAGTCCAAGGCATTTGTCTTTCTCCGTCTGTAGGAATTTCTGCATCTTCATCCATTCCTGCATCAACTGGCTCTTCAGCAGTATCGGTTGTTAACGCCTGTATTGGATCTCCGCCCATAGGAGCTCCGCCTGGCAAACCTTGCTCTGGTGCAGCTCCAGCAGGAGAGCCACCAACGCCTCCTCCCATAGGAGCTTGAGCTGATCTTCTCATCTTGTTTCCTTTCTTAGAAGAAGCCCATGATTGCTGCTGTCCGCCTCCCAATGTAGACTCCATTCCTTCGCCAGACATATCCCCTTCTGGAACGTCTCCTTCTGGCATAGCAGTTTCTCCGCCAATAGGAATCTCGGTCGTTCCACTTCCAGTGTCAATGTTTACTTCATTCTCTTCAGTTCCAGTCTGAACAGCGATTTGAATTGTGTCACCGCTGATAGTTACGTTTGTAATAGAAGCGAGCCTAAGGTTTTGAGAAGCTAACGCACCCTTCGTAAAAGCGACTATCTCTTTCTTAAATCCAGCGTCAGTTCTTTTTGCGCCCAATTCTTCAAAAGAAGTTTCAATTACAGTGTCAGCGGCTCCAATTGATTTCGGGTTTAATATATTTGCCTTCTCGTCCTTAATTGAAGCCGTAAGCTTTTTTCTTTCTAGATCTCTACTTTTCTTTGCAGCTTCAACTGTATTTTTTTTTGATTGCAACGCTGCTCTCAATTCATCTTTACGACTAGACTTAACGACAGCGGTTTCTCTTGAACTAGCCAATTGAACTTCGATCTCAGATGAAACGCTATCAATCCCATCCTGTCCTTCTGACACAACATCAACTGCGTCAATCAAGACATCAGGATTATAAGTTTCATCAGATGCGAAAGAGCGCAGTCCGTCAACTATAACTTCGGCTATTTCTTTTGTCCCAACGCTGGCTACCTTAAGATTCTTGTTCTGCCAATAAGCAACTCTTTTTGCATAATTGATATCTTCCTTAGCTTTTGTTCCTTCAACAAGAGAAACGCCTAAGTTATAACGATTTTCTAACGAATCAACCAAAGACGCCGCAACTGTGCATGCCTCATGTGGAGTACATCCAGTTTTTATAGCAGACGAAGCCAATACGCTCAAAACAGATTTCATATGGTCTGAAGCGCTTTTAAACTGAGAAGCATCACGCTTTGCAGCTCTAGCCCAAGGAGCGGCGGTGGAATTCAACTGATTCTCAGTAAGTGTATTGGGTTCGTTATTTGAGCGAAATCCATCCAACTGCTTTTGCGTAGTAGAGTGGAGATCTGAGTTTTCGCGTAAACTATCCAATTGATTTTCCTGAACACGATCAATTTCAGTATTGGTTCTAGGATGGTGTTTAATTCCATCATTTAATTGTTTTTCAGTAAGAATCTCTGGGTCTCCGCCGTTACGCTTACTGTCTAATTGTTTTTGAATTGTTGAATGTGTATCTGAATTCGTTCTAGGATGATAAATATCAGAACGATCTAATTGCGCCTCTTGAACTCTGTCTGGAGTTCCCTGTACTGTTGCAGCTCCCGCTTTCTTACTAATATCACTCATCTTTTTTACTCCTTCTTTTTGTTTATTTAAATTGTTCGCAAAGTTTTCCAATAGCTTAATCGCAGCGTCTTGTGGCGACTCCATTATGTTATTTCGTTCATCATCAGTTAGATCCTCATAAGTCCAAACCTTAGTCGCATCAGAACTTTTATCTTCAGCAACAATAATAAAAGAATCATCTCTTTTATTAACCGACAAACGATGTTCATTGTTTTGTATTGATGGTACTTGTTTTATATACTCGAAAAAGGATTGTTTTTCCTTCCACGAATTTGATAAAATTTTAATAACCTGTTCTTTTTGCTGTTGTTTTTCAGCAACGGTACGTCTTGCTCCCATTTCTACGTCTCCTATTTTGTTTAATTTTTCACAAATATCAAAAGCATTTCTTATAATTTTTTGTCCATTTGCGATTCTTTTATTTACCATGCATTTACTATCATTGCCGTTTTTCTCAACTATTATATCTGAAATACGCTGAATAGAGCGACTATCTGAAACATTAGATGTCCTTGGCTTAACAGGCGCAGTTATAGGAAGGCGAGGAGCAGAAGTAGACGGAGTCAAAGGAGAACCAGACACACTACCTACGTTAGCTTCTGTTTCTGAAGCAACTGGCGTAGGAGCTGGCATTCCCTGTGGAGGAGCGCCCTGAGGCATAGGTGGTTCTGCTGCCGGTACGCCTGCATTTTCTTCCACATTCCCTACAGTTCCTGGAACACCTGCACCGCTCTCTAGATTGCCATAACCTGCACCTATCAACTCCTCAAGCCAAGTCTGCAAATCTGACATAATTTGCACCAAATCACTTGAAAATTCCATTTCAACTTGTTTGCGATTTTGAATGAGACTAACTGCAATTTGCTCTAAAGTTGTTAAACACTGTTCAATTTGATCAACTTCTTCTTGACTGGCTTTTTTCTCAATTGCCGCCGTTCTTACCATGCGGAATTCATTTTCCATTTTTGCAACTTTAGACATATAATCTTCATTAGGGATTATACCTTGAATATGACAACTTGGGCAAGCTGGATCTACAACCGCACTAAGTTCAATAAATTTAAGACCGTGATTATATTCAAATACAGTTTCGTCTCTAAAGTCTTTTTCTTCTCCAGTAACAACATTGCGAGCTCTTCCTGTAAATTTTCTCCCCTTTCTATTACGGATGTGCGTACAATTGTGAACCGCCGTATTATTAGCAACATATGAATTCGATTCAGTTTCAAAATTATAAACAGTTCCGCGATAAGGCAACTCTTCTATCGAATATGAACAATGCCTAACAAATCCATCTGTAGAAAATGCATTTTTAAGTCTAGAAATATTGACATTGGTTTTAGCTATAGACTTACACTTTTGAGATTTAATACTTGAATTGTTCAAAGGTAACGTTTGCAAATTCGCAACAGAAACCTTAAATATTTCACAACTAACATCGTCGCGATTATTTGGTCCTCCATTTTGCAAATATGAATAAATTGAAGGCGGTATGCCAAACATATTGCAAATATACATAATTTGATGAGCTAAATTGCGGCTAGCAGTAGTAAGGATTAATCGTCCGTATTTATCACTGTATCCGTCTCCATCTATATATCCAGCCAAAACTTCTTGTAAATATGGTTTACTTAATGACAAAACCTTTTTAGACAACGTTTTTTGCTTAGCAAGTCCAACACACGATGCATTAATTATATCAACTATAAAGCTATTGTAAATTCTAATCTGCTTACTATTGCTTACTCTGTCTTTGTGGCGATCATTATAACTTCTGTCAATTATCTCTGGCGTTTTTCCTATTATATCAACACAAATATTAACAATCTCATCAATATAATCTGTTTCATCTTTATGGAAACAAAGCTCAATTCCGATATCTCCGCGATCAGCATGCCTTAAAACACAACCCTCGGCTATAAAATATCCAATTAGCTTTGATATTTTTAAACGATTAACTTCTGAATTGGCTATCGAGTATTTATCAAAAATATCAAATAAAGAATCATCAACAGTTATTTGAGCAATAGGAGTTAAAAGAGTTTCTTTTTCTTGTAAATATCCACAAGGAACAAACTTAAGTGCATTCCTTCTTTCTACTAAAAACGGATGGTTTGGCGTACAAATCAATTCACCATTTATAGCTTTCGAAGTTATCTTCTGCATGATTTCATCAACGTCATGGGTGAACAATTCAACAACCTTAGTAGGAAGTCCAAATGCGTCTAAAACTTCATCCCCAACAATAACATCTTCTATATTTTTTATAGACAAGTCCGACATCACAATGGGAGTTCCCGGCACAAAACAGTAATCCTCAGTTCGTTCAGCGCGATTGCCGCAGATATTACAGCAACTATATTCAACAGAGCAATTGTGTACAGCTAACCCGTCAGCAATATAACATTCGTCTTCTTCAACTGTAAGATCGTATGTTGGTTCTGGGAATTCAACTATATCAATAGCCGTTACAGGACATGCCATGTATTTATTACCATTTAAAGAAACAATAAATGTTTTCCCAGCCATTATTTCTGGTTCTTTTATATCGACGTTATTGACTTTTAACGAATTCTTAAAATTGTCCAAATGTCCATATGGAATAAACAAAGTATATTCAATTGTTGGAACTGATACAACTGAATTTTCCTGTACGGGTCTATAACTATTTTTAATATATGTTGGTACGTCTAATAAAATCAACAAACTCTGAATGTCCTCAAGCAAACCATCGTTGCAACTTGATATTTGAACGCCTCTAATCCCATTGCCCCTAATACTGCCATCTTGCTTCTTTGTATAAGTTTTAACAACGCAACCATCTGTGTCAATATATCCAGCAATTAGGTTTCTAATTTGAGATGCCGAAAACTCTCGCTTAACGATTCGTTTTTGATGAGCTAATTTTTTATAATTGCCAACCATCAAATCTGCCAATCTTGAATCATGGACGGTTATACTCATTCCGCCTTTATTTTCAAAAATCTGCGTAGTGACTTTATTGACTGGATTTAACAAATTTAGCTTGTCGATGATATTCTTCCCTAAAGAATCTTTTTCATGTAGACCAATATAATATGCCAATCTGTCATTTGCGTTTTTGCTTGCATAATGATGAACATATCCGTCCCCCAAATACGCTCCCATAAGATAATACAAATCTTCATCAAACTCAATTTGACTCTCTTCTGCAAGCTTGAACTTACTTGGAATCAAAAAGAAATCATTCTCTTTGACTTCCTGAGCTTCTATGAATTTAGGGTTGAATTCATAATCTCTCCATCCATCTTGTCCAACAAATCGATCTGTTTTATTTTTTCTGCGTTGATATTTGTTAGCTTGAGCTTCTTTTATACTTTTGTTTTTTTGTGCAATAATGTCTTCTCCATCAATAACAAGAATTGGATGATTTGGAGAATAAAGAGAAGATTTATGATAATTTCTAAATTCAAATTTATACATTGGGGAATCTATAACTTCACAATGCTTATTTACTACCTCACAAACATTTCCATATGGAGTAATTACTTTATCTCCAATTGAAACATCTTCTATAGGTTTTTCTGACAAATCATGCATTAAAACTTTTGCAGAACCGTTTAAACTTCCCATAGAAACTCCAGTAACATACTCTTCTTCAATTGAACGACATATGTGCGGATAAGCATCTCTATCTATAAAACAAATTGTATAAACAGCTTCTTCTTCTGGAATCCACTCTGCGAAAATAACTTTTCCTCTTGCATTTTCAACATTCTGATTATCATGATTGGTAAAGAACGGAACGCCTTCGAAACTTTTATATGAAGCTTTAAGTTCTTCAGTTGAGAAATAATCGCCATTTGAATTAGGACAATTTGCTTCAATTGCTTTGGCGCGGAAAAATAAAGCGTTAGGATGTTTTTTTATTTCTGACTCAACCACTCTGGCTTTGTCACTTCCGGTTTCAATTACAACACGACCAGAAGCAGTACGCATCATTCTGTTACCATTTTCTTTTTCTTTTATTAGTGGATTAATATCAGTGAACTTAAAAGACGCTTTTTTAGCTATCATAATTTAAAACCTTTTGTATTTGTTAATTATTTGATTGATATTCGAAGAAACCAGATACAAACCCTTTTTATTAAGATCTTGAGATAATATTTTTAATTTATTTATAACTTTAGCCATTACTTCTGCGTCTTTATCTACTGGAACCAATGTCTTATCTACAGGTGGAGACTTAACTGGAATAGGTCTTGTATTTTTTCTTGGAGCTTTAATTTTCGGCGGGTTTGCGGTTGGAGTGGTGGAGTCAACAACTGGATCTGGAATTGATTCAACGACAGGTTCTGGCATTGATTCAGGAATTGATTTTACAGGCTCTTTTGTTATATCGATGTCTTCAATACCTGGATCATCGACAAAAGTATTCTCTTCTTCTGGATCAAAATCTACAAACTCCTCATCTTCATCTACACTTATGTCATCTTCGCCTTCGTCGCTTACTAAGTCTTTTTTATCCCATTCAATATCTTCACCATTGCGTAGCTTTGTCAAATCTATACTGGTTATATTTTGTTGATAATTTTTTTCAAACACAGGCGGAACGGCGTTTATCTTTGCCCCAGTAGCAGGATCTATTTCATCAGTTTTTGATTCTGCAGAACGCAAAGAAGCAAATTTTAACGCAGTTTCCATGTCGTCAAAACCAGCAGCAGGATTATGGTCAGCATCTATGGCTTCCATGCTTCCTTTAAAGAAAGTTGAAGTTTCGGCATAGCTTCTTATCCCAACAACATTTCCATCTTCGTCTTTTATCTCTCTAAATGTTTGAATATTATTAATCCAATACTTAACGGATTCCGCATCGAATGTGCCTTGAGCCCGTTTGTCTGATTTCATTCTTTTTGGATGTGAATTTAAAGCTTGAGCAACCAAATACGGATCTTCACTACTAATTTTATCAATTGTTGAGCAAATTTCATCCATAAGTTTTATTTGCGAAATTTGCTCTGGATTTGTACTGAGAGATTCAGGAACTTGACTTCCAGTTACTCTAGGATTTCCAATTGCCAAAGGTGTAACTGGATTAATTAATTTAAATCCTTCCATAATCCTTTTAGCATAACCAAGATTAAAGTACGATTCACTTCTACGATCTTCAGGAGCTATTTGCATTTGCTCGCCTATTGTGTCAATAATATGATTTAATTCCTTAACTTGTCCGTCTCGCTTAGCCAACGCCTCCAAAACTTTCATAACTCCAGACGGCTTCATTTGCAGTTTACTAGCTAAGCCTAAAACAGGTCTAACTGCTGGCTCCCTTGATTCTTGAATGGCTTTTTGGTAATCATTCTCTTCCAAAAATTCTTTAGTAATATCAACGAAATCATATAAATCTCCGTGTTCGCCTTTTTTATCACTCTTTTTGTGTCTTATGCTTAATGTAAAATCTTCAGGAGCGACGACCGACATTAAATTAGACACTCCTAAATGGTCAATTGTTGGCTTGACATCTCTATTCTTTTTAGCGCAATAGTTTTGTATAAGATAGAGTATATTCTTGCTATCAGTGCTTGGAAATCTTTGAGTAAAATAACCAAATTTATTTTCTTCATCTTGCTGTTTGTCGCCAACATATGGACCAACACCAACCATATAAGCGCCATAAGCCGGATGATAGCCTACATACATATTGTAAAATTGTTTAACCAAACCATCGTCAACATTATATCTATCTTGAAATTTTTCAACATAACCTTGGTAAGCGCTTTTTGCAGCATACATAAATCTTTTTAAAGATGGATTTTTCAATTCCAATTCCTTCCATCTTTGATTAGATCCACTTAGTACACTATCAATAGTAAACCATTCATATTGAGGACGGTATCTTTGCCAATCAGTAGCTGCACGTCGATATAGGTTAAAAATATATTTATTCTGATTCTTCATTATTTTTTCTCCACTCTTCAACCTTTTTGCTAATACCAAACAATTGAGATGACGTATATGGTTTTAAAGCTTTAGGAGTCTCAACCCCCCACGTTTCCAGAGCGTAACGTGCCGCTGCATCCATGCTATCAAAATATTTACCACCGGCAGAAAATGTAGCTGGAAGTCTGCGTACTCCAGCAAAAAATTTAGCTCTAGGTTGACGCACTTTTGCAGGTCCAATAATGCAATAATAACTTATATTCTCGTCCGAAGTTCCCTCAAATCTAAAATAACTCCCTTTGCCAATAACATCTTCAAACATATCTTTAAGAAAGCCGGTCTTTTGAGTATAGACCTCTTGCCAATCAATATGCTTCTCGGCTAATTTTTCTCTTGCTATTTTTTTCATAATTAAGTTAACCCCATAATTATTTTCACAACAATCAATGAAGTTCCCTTTTTTTATAGTCACAAATTAATTTAATCGTTTTTTTAATCTCGTCTCCTACCTCTGACGATACTTTGTGCCACCAACACCAATCGTAGACGCATAAATATGTTTGCGTTTTACCGCACACTCTGCAAGTTCTGAATTCTTCTATACCTCTATTAAGATAATCCCATTTGTGGAATATGTGCATATTATTCTCCATTGTTTTCTAGACCAAGTTCTCGGCGGGATTGAAACTCTCCGCATTCAGAACACTTCCACCAAGAACGTGCATTGAATAAATTAATTTCGTCCCCGTATATATTACTATAGAAATTGGACTCATGACGGCAAAACAAACTCTTAATAAAACGTTTGAATCTGTCTTTCACTAGCCTAATTCCTTAATATTACTTGAAACAAAAAGCGGAAATTTAAATATCCCAATACCTAATTCGTCGATATAGAAGTCACATCCTTCTGGCAAACTATCCCGCATCTCTTTTTCAACTCTCTGCCTTAGTTTAAGATCGGCTCTTAGAACATTTGACGTTTTGATTAAATCTTCTAATGTTGCTGATTGAATGGCACCTTTGGCTTGATTAATATATCGTTCAGCGTTGTATCGTCTATCTGCATCTTCCACATTCTTCTGTAATTCCTCAAGATGATCGTCAATCCATTCATCATCGACACAATCAGGAACTATAACTCTAATAGTTTTAAAATCATCGCTTTTTCCGTTTGACACCATATACATATCTAGATCATCCTGACATACTCCCACGACTAAAGTCGTGAGGTTCTTGGTTAAGCAACTGCAAGTTCTCTTTCGAGAACTAACAGTTGGGTTTCCAACTGCGGGAT
>Ga0316608_1000581_pt1 | contig 16608 bp, 7 predicted proteins | sample MIS2016152B_MG_FD_207673 | JGI IMG/M metagenome (GOLD analysis project Ga0316608, IMG submission 207673) | Microbial mat bacterial communities from Middle Island sinkhole, Lake Huron, Michigan, United States - MIS.2016.152B | ecosystem: Environmental > Aquatic > Freshwater > Lake > Sediment...
GTGCAAAGTTATAGTCTTCAGTACGACTCCATGTGCCAGTACTTGCAGAATATATACCATTAAGTGCACCATTTGTTTGGTTTTTAACCAAAATTCTATTATTAGTACTTGCGATTGTTGAAACAACAATACCATCAACAGTTCCAGTTAAACCACTTAAAACAATATCTCCGTCAGCAACTGATGTTGCCAAAGAAACTGCACCATGAACGTTCAAACCAGTTGCGATACTATCAACATAATATTTATCAACTAATGAACGGTCAACAAATTTATCGCTATAATCAGCAGCATAAACGATACCAATTTGACTTGCACCTGCACGGTTATCATAAATAGCAAAACCACCAGCAGCATCATAATCCATTCCAATACCAACTGCAGTTATAAAACTATTTGGTGTCGTACCAACACCACTTTGTGATTTAATATAAACACCACCACTTGATTTGGCGTTAACATGAATATCATTAGTGTTTACAGTACTTAATGTAATACCATTTAAATCACCCAATGTCAGTGCTTGTGCACCACTTATTGTAACTGGAGCACTTAATGTACCACCGAGACAAATCTGTCTTGGACTAACACAAGTTAAACCATTTGTTGCACCAGTTACGGCTTTAGCAGTTATTACTTCAATATTATCAATTCTGGTATCAGTTGCACCAGTATATGAAGTAAATATTGAAGTATTTAATTTATCATTTAATTCTGTTTGTGTACTTGCAGTATATCCTGTGAAAACATTCAAATCAACATGTTCGGGTTGCCAAAATACTGAAACCTCAATCTGACCCTCAGTAGCGTGTTGATTAATAACATAACCAATACGAACAGGTTCATTTGGATAAGATGGAACAACATCAGTAAAACCACCAGAAGTTGTTGAAAGATATAATGGAGTACCTGCAGCATATACTAAAGTATTTAAACCATTAACGACACCACCAAGAGTAACATAACCCTCACCATTATCAGCAATATTATTGGTAACCACACCAATTAGGTTCTTTGCAGAAAATGCGTTTGAAGCAATTGATTTTGCAATGCTTGGTAAACCATCACTTGAACCATTAATATAAACAAGACTACCATTAGCAATTAAACTACCAGTATTATTAGTAACTCTCATTACTTGTTCTTCACCAATTTGAAGAGTAACCCCACTAATTTCTCTATCTAAGTTTAATGTATTATTTTTATAATATAATCTACCTTCAACATAAGCATCAGGAGTTGGAGTTTCATCAAATGTGAAATTCTGAACACATGTTGCATTAAATGGAGCACTTACACAAAGTTGTGATGCACCACTAATTAATGTTGATTCAGTTAAACCACCACCAAGTTTTACATTAGTTCCAACTTTAGTTAAACCATTACTTACAGTTTGAACACCTGCAGTAGATGTTTTACCTGTTACCCAACCTGCACTTGGAAGCGATAACGCTGTGTATGACTTTTCAGTATTATAATTAACAACGGTATTTGCATTAATTGCAGAACCTTGAATAGTTACTGCACCCGTTGGATTAACATTTACAGTTGTAGTGCAAAGACCCAAAGCATATGCACCAGTAATATTTGTATTACCTGTTAATGCACCACCTAATTTAACTTCTTGTCCCTGTTTTGTCAAACCATTGGTTGCACCTGTTATTGCACCACCAGTTACAGATGAAGCACTTACAGTTCTAACTTCACCACCACTGTTTCTAACAAGAATTGCATCAGTTACAGCACCTGCAGTTGGTACTTGACCTAATGTTAATTTAGCATCTAAATTAACTGTTTTACCAGTAAAATCACCCGCAATTAAAGCAATACTATTAAAACCAATTGCTAATTTATTTGAACCGCTAGTTGATATACCAGCACCAATATTAATTGTACAAAAATCAGTTGTCACACTACTACCAGCAGAATCACCAATGGCAATATTAAAACATCCGGATGGACTATTAGCTAATGAATATTTACCAATGGCAATATTATTACCCCCAGTAAAATTACATAACATTGACCTAGAACCAATTGCAATATTATCACATCCTGTAGTATTTTTATATAATGAAAATGCACCAAGTCCCACGTTTTCATTACCAGATGTGTTTCCACGTATTGCACACATACCAATAGCAGTATTATAACAACCATAATCGTTATTATATAATGAATATGAACCAATACCAACATTCCAACAAGAATTCGCTCCACAATTTAATGCATTCATACCTACAGCCACATTTTGAAAACCAGTTGAACTAAATTGCATTGCTGCACCCCCAATAGCCACATTTTCATATGCCCATTGATTGGTATTCATAGTGCAATAACCAATTGCTACGTTATCACGTCCTTGTGTATTATTAAACATTGATTCGCAACCAATAGCCACATTATTATTACCCGATGTATTCTTAGCTAAAACATTTTCACCAATACCCACGTTATTAAAACCACTCGTTAAACCAGTCATTACTTTATGACCAAGACATATATTGGTTTTATTATTTGCTCCAACATTTAATAGTGTTTCACCACATATTTGATAACCACACATTGAATTTATTTTACTGCCACCTGAGACATTCAATGTATAAGCACCACTAATTGTGGTATTATTTGTTAGTGGTCCACCTAATTTAACATTTTGACCTACTTTTGTTAAACCATTTGTTGCACCGGTAATACCAAGCGTAGCGATTGCTGATTCTTTCGGAACTAAGTTGCCGTCAAGAATACCTGATTTATACCAATATTCTACACCAGCTACGTTTACAGTTAAACCAGAATATCTCAACGATGCCCCAATTGCTGTATTAGCAGCAGTTGTGTCAGTATATGGTGTTAAATTATTTAAGTATCTTGAATCCGTTGGTTTCGCTGCAAGTACTTTTATATTATCATTTAAATTAATTGCCATTTTTTTCTGTTTTTATCTTTGTAATTATTTTTATTTATTATTGCTGTGCTGTGTTAGTAATACAATAAGCATTTGCTGTAGGGGCAGTAGAATAATTACTTACATATATTTTATAGCACTTAGTTGCCCAACATGACTGTGGTGAGTCAACATTTACAGAAGTTGCTGCGCCAAATAAGTCAGAACCACTACCGATGTTACCACCATTACTTACGCTTTCACGCCATCCTAATTTTGTTGTACTTTCACATGGAGTTGCAAACCATAAATATTTGTCAGTATCTGCACCAAATGTTAAATTTATCTGACCAGCACTATCCGCAACAACTTTAGTTCCTGTTGCAATTAATGCAGTATTAGGAGTTGGAACACCAACACTTTTACCATAATAATATGGATATATACCAGTATATGCAGCAGTTCCTGCTGATGATGTATTTGCAGGTAATGGTGAACTAAAAGTATTGTTTTTATTTGAACGTGGTTGAGTACCAACTGATGTTGCAACACAAACACTCCAAGCAGTATTTGCACCAGCAGTTACAACATAACTTGATGTAGTAGCTGTTGTAGGACTAAGTGTTGTACATGCTTTTGAACCACTTGTTTGGGGACCTGAGAAATAATGTGTGGTTACGGGACCGCTTCTTTGTGAACAAGCACTACAATATTGAGGATTAATTGTACCACGATTGAACGTACCAGTTATGGTAACTGTTGGCATTGAACAACCAACTTCATAAGTACCAGCAGCAGGTGATAACGATACTGAAGGAGTTAGTGATAGTGTAGCACCATTAATTGGGTTCAATGCACCAAATAATTCAGGGAACAACATGTCCTGAAGAATCTGATTAGAAGTTTTTCCTAATGGTACATAACCAATTGGAATACCACCAACACAAACTGCAGCAGGTGATAATAAAGGAGCAGCATAAATAGTACCACCAGTTACACCACTAACCACCTTATAGTCAACATACTGTTTGTCAACGATTTGAGTAGCACCAGTAAAGTTAGGGTGTACGTTATATTTTAAATCACCAGAGCTTGCGATGCGAGTATGTCCTGATAATGACAATGTTCCATCTACCTGCTGATAAAATTTTGCGTCAACGAGATTTAATTTCGTATTTAAAGCCATAATTTTTTCGTTTTTATTTTATTTTGTATTATTTTTCACTTATCTATAAATAGTTTAAAACTCCCATTAATTTGTACTTTCAAAAAATATTTAATCAAATATTAATTAATGAATGCAATTGCACTCCAAAAATTATTACAGTTATATATAAATGAAATTGAACCATAATTAGTACCAATCGTAGCTGTACTACCGCCATTAATTAAATTTGTACCGCCACAGACAACAATTGGGTATGTTAGTGCATTTCCACAAACATCAGCAACTGTAACTTTTTGACCATATTTAGGTGTTGGGGTATCTTGAAGACATATTGTTGCTGAAAGACTACATACACCAACAAAATTATCGGTTGGTACTGTTGTATATGTAGAAATTACCTGACAAACAGTATCAACATTTGATATACTTTGAGTATATCCTGTAACATATGCAACATCAGGAATGCTTCTTGCAGTAAAACTTGAACAATAATTGTTAGCATATTGTAAACCAACTTGTGTTGTTCTACTGTCAGTAATAAGCAAATTTGTGTCACTTACTTCTAATTTAGTTTTTTCTACGCCAACGCTATTATTACCAATAAGTGCAATTGTACCACCATCACTTTCAATATTAATTCCACCTATACCATCGGTATCTATAATATTAATACCATTGATTGCCTGTAGTGTGATATTTTTAGTATTTGCAGTGAAACCAAATGTAGTACCATTAATTGAAGTATTACCAGATAAGTCACCACCTAATTTGATAACACCATTACTTAAAGTTAAGCCATTGGTTGCGCCACTAACAGTGCCTCCACCACCACCTCCACCAAATACTTCCCAACCGTTAGCATTACCAATATTTACATAATCCTTTAGTATGTAATATTTTGTTTCTCCACTAACATAAACAATTGTTGAGTGCTCTTTTAATTGGAATCTTTTTGAATATAATGCATATAGTGCTGTTAAGTTTGCAACCCCTGTTCTAAACCCACCTTTAATAAAATTGCTATCAACAAGCGGATAATTGGGGTTAGCAAATTCTAGCGTATCTATAAATTTAATTGCCATTTTTTCTAATTTAAATTTTAATATTATGCGAACGTTGCAACATTAATACCATCGAATAAACCGGGGATATTAGCTTTCCAAACTTTATATGCCACAGGTACACCACCAATAATAACATTTACATCAGTTAGCTTACTAAACCCACTAATCTGATTATAAGGATTTCCAACAATAAATAAACTTGTGAAATCAGCAAATGTTGCAGGATATGCGACATATGCATAATAATCATAATCAGGCTGAGTTAACGTCATTGTTCTGGCTTGTGATGGTAGAACCTGACCATTACCTAATGCAACAATCTGAGTACCATCCAACACTTCTAATAGACTGAATCCATAATATGATGGAGTTCCAAGGAACGTAATGGTTGTTGTACTACCATTACCACTTCTATCTTCGTCAGTATATCCAATTCTATAGCCAATACTTGATGCACCTACAGGTACTGTACCATCATAAGTTGATGGGATTGTAATGCTTGATACTGGAGCAGTACTTCCAGATGCTAATGTCATGAAAGAACCACTATCATAACATCTTTGAATTTTCCAACCTGTCATCTTTACATAAGGATTTGTTGATGTTGTTATTCCTGAAGGACTACTTATAACATTACCCACATTCCTTGAAGTTTGTGTTTCTGGTGGTGTTACAGTCCCGTTTAATGAAATTGAAAATGATGGTACTGAATATGCCCCAAATGCAATTGATTGAGCAGTACTACAACCACTTGTAATTTGGTCACAATATTTAATTCTATACCCAATACCTGTTGCACCAATAGGTACAGTATCATCACAAGTATTAGGAATTGAAGCGGAATATGTAAGTAAACCTGTTGCAGAATTTAATACACAATAGGTACTACCAACATAGCATCTTTGAAGTTCCCAACCAGTAATTTTTGCACATGAAGCAGTAACTGTTATTGTACCTAAAGGACAACTATCAACATTACCATAACATCTTGCAGATTGAGTTTCACCGCCAGTTAATGTTCCACAGAATGCAACTGACATTGCTGGTACAGGATGTGCTGCCAATGCAATTGTTTGAGTACCACCATAATTAGTGGTATATTGGTCAGTATATCTAAGTCTATATGAAATTGTTGAAGATGCAATAGGTACTGTATTATCAAGTGTTGATGGAATAGCAATACTTGATACAGGAGCAGTAGTTCCTGAACTTAACGTTAGATATGAACCACTATTGTAACTTCTTTGAAGTGCCCAACCAGTAAGTAATACATATGGATTTGTTATAGTTGTTAAACCAGAAGGATTACTAATAACATTACCATTACATCTTGAATTTTGTGTTTCACCACCAGTTATTGTTCCTTTTGGTGAAATTGACATTGTTGGTGCAGAATATGAACCTCTCGAAACATTATATGTTGTTTGACCTGTCATATTATTGGAATCAACAATAACATATTTATATTGTAATGCACTTGTTGTAAATCTATCAGCACTATCATCTATATTATGTAACACAACATTCGGAGTTGCTGTACTTGTTGATAAAGTATGCCAAGAACTACCACTATAATGTTGAATACAAGCATTTACAATTGTTGAACCCAATGTATTTATTATGTAAGATGCACTGAGTGTGACACTTTTACTTGGGTTACCAAAAACAACACTACTACTTGTTGAAGTTAATGCTGCAGTCGGACTACATGCTTGAGTCAATGCTAACATAATTACCTCATTAGCAGTTAATCCATTTGCAGGAATTGTATCACCATTTGAATATCTTCCAAATGAACATCCAGCACCTATATTTACAACAAGGTCTGAAGTAAATCTTTCAGTTCCACCAGATATTGCTTTTTGAACATATTCTTTATCAACTAATGAACGATTGGTATAATTTGCACAATAATCTGCAGCATATTTCAAACCACCATTATCTTCAAAAGTAACACTACCACTTGGCTGAGACAATAATATTCCACCAGAATCAAATCCAATTACAGTACCATTACTTCTTGAAGCACTAAATTCGTTTAGATTACTTAATGTTAGATTATATGTACCAACACCATTAATATTTGTATTACCAGTTAAATCACCACCTAATTTAATTAGAGTACCAACAGTTGATAAACCATTAATACCACCAATAATTGAACCACCACCACTACCACCACTTGCGCTTGAAGATATTATTATATCTGCACCACTTTGAGTAATTGTAGTGAATCCAGCACCAATTAGATTTCTAAATTGTAATGGATTTGTTGTTGCAGGTATGTAAACCCCAACACCCGTACCTGAATTCTGAGCAGTAGCTGTTTTTCCAGATATGCGAACAAATGATTCGTCATAACAAACACTCAATAAATCAGGTGTATTAGTCCTTATTGTTCTGAAGTGTAAGTGATTACCGTCTTTCGCTTGAAATGAAGGTCCGCCAATGGTCAACGTACTACCAGTAGTTAAACTACCTGTAACTGTTGCAATACTCACTGCAGAACCATTTGAATAATATGAGCCAGTTGTCCAAGTATTGTTAGCAAATTGTGGCGTATAAGCTGCACCACCATATACTGTCAATACCTGACCAATTTGATTATCTATGTTACCATCGACAAATATCCAACCAGTACTTGCATCACCAGTATATTCATTCCAAACCCAAGATTTGTTTTTTACTAAATTATAATAACCTCTTCTACGAATACCATCAGAAGCATAATCTGTATGAATTTTACTGTCAGTTCCTCTATAATAATAATTGTAGAGTGAATCATAATTTCCTGAATATGTAGCAGTATCATTAAGGTTTGCTATTGGTAATCTTTGAACACCAGTAGTTCCACTAAAGAATCCTAAATTTGTTACTCCAGTAATAAAATCACCACTTGGAATCGTGGAATCATATTTCTTCTCAATTAATGTCGTAAGATTATCTTTGAACCAGTATTCAACATTTGCCCCACCTGTACGAACAAGAACAGTTAAACCACTATATCTAACAGTTGTGGGGATATTTGTATACACCTCAGTTAATCCACTATATGGCAATTGTCTACCACTCGATATTCTATTACTTAAATATCGATTATCCGCAGGATTTGGGGTTGAGAGCGTAAAATTTTCGTTAAATTGTGCCATAGTTTATATTAATTACAAAATGTCATACCATAATTTACACTTGTTGCATAGCTACTCACATAAATTTTATAGCAAGTACTACCCCAACAACTTTGTGGTGAAGTAATATTCATGCAGGTTGCAGTAGGAAATAGAGTACCGGGGATTGTACCATTATTTGATGGATTATTAGCTCCCTGCCAACAAGTTTTTGAAGTACTCGTGAATGGTATTGCAATCCAAATATATTGTCCACTTGCATTAAAATTATCAACAGTAATTGCACCAGTACTAACACCAACACACTTACAAGTATTGTTATTGATTAAAGTTTGATTTATTACAGGTAATGTTGCGCTTTTACCCCAGAACCAAGGATTAATACCAACTACATGAATATTTGAAGTACTTACTGACCCTGCAGGAACAGCAGCACCAGTACAAACACAAGCACTATTAAATACACAATTTGTTCCACCATTATATGAAATTGAACCACTAAATGTATTGTTATCAGGTTGAATGCAATGTAATGGATAACTATATGTGTTACTTAAATTATTTGTAGGACATACGCATGCACCATACCAAGTCGACACGTGAACAAATCCATTTGGAACGCCACTTCTTGGAACAGATACGAATGGTGATGAACCACAGTATAATGGATTAATATAACCTTGATTAAATGACATGGTTGCACATATATTTACCTGACAACCCACTTCATATAATAATGTAGATGGTGATAAAGTAAAACTTGCAAGTGAGGGTGCTTGAACAACAGGTGCTACCGTTGGAACTAAAATGCTTTGAAGAATTGTAGATATTGGCTGATTAAAAATATTACTTCCACTAACTAATCCACCCACAGTGCATGTTGTAGGACTTGCACCACTATATACGCCACTACCACCGCCACTTGATGGTTGTAACGTGATTTGACAAGTAGCACTATTGTATGTTAGTACATCATTATTTGTTGCACCAGTTACAATAATAGGTATAAATGTACCATAATCATCAACAATTGTTAAACCAGTTACACTTGCAATTTGTACTGCACCCTCTAATGTCAAGGTACTTCCGCTTAATTGCTTAAATTGGGTATCATCCAAATTTGGACGAGAAAAAAATGTCATAACTATTTGATTATTATGTAATTATAATATTATTTTTAAGTATATTTGAAAGATTTTTTCTTTCAGTATATGGAATTCGCAATAATTTAAAACCATTATTTATTGCATATTCGGTTTTTATTCTATCATTTGTTTGAACCGATTTAAATCCCATTTCGCCACCCATATATTTAATTGGCGTATAATGTTGTTTCCCATCATATTCGATTAAAATATTTTTATTTGGTATCCAAAAATCATATTTTAGTCGTTTAATGTTTTTACAATTGTTAAAACTTTTTTGAGTTTCAAATTCAATCGAATGTTTAAATAACCAATTATAAATAAAATTTTCACCGAATGATTTATTTTTACAATGTGGACATTCTTGACCAGATATATGACTATTTGGTTTCATTTCAAATACGCCATGTTTTTGACAAATTATATTAACTTTTGTCTGCGAATTAACATATTCAACTAATGAATAATCATATTTATTTTCGTGTTTTTCTCTTGCATTTTCAATAAATTCATCACGATTCAATTTAACACCACCATTGCACATAGGACAACCATCACCACTTAGATGTCTTGTGGGTCTTTGTTCAAAAACTCCATGTTCTTTACATCTAATTTTTATTTTAGATTTATTATCAACGTATTTAACTAACGAATAATCATAAGAATCATCATGAATTTCCTTTGCAGCATCAATAAATCTTTCTGTATTGCCTCTTCCCTTGCCCATACAAATAGGACAATTTTGACCAGCAAGATGATTTGAAGCATTTTGTTGAAATAATCCGTGTACTTTGCATATAATATCAACAATTGTTCTATTATTGATATAATTCGTCATAGAATAATCATATCTATCACCATGCACATGATTTGCTTTTTCAATATATCCTATGGTGGTTAATTTCTTCATAATCTCTGTATCTATATGACCGTACCCCTAATTAACAATTTCGAAGTTTTCACTTCGATTTTATTTCTTATAAATACAAAAGAAAGAGATTAAAAACGTCTGAAAACAAAAAACCCTGTAATTAATTATTACAGGGTTTCATGCGCACGCAACCTCACGGTTACATTTTTCTTTATTTATTATAAAGAGAATTTCTCTTGCTTTCTGGCTTTCTTTCTCAATTCATTCACTTCACGAAGTGCGTTAGGATTGAACCTGTCTCTCTTAACCACACTTACAAGGTGATTGAATTCATTTTCAGTAATTACCTGACCAATATATCCTTCAGTCTTAAGAACAAAAGATTTTGGTGAAGTCCTTGAAGTTGACTGACCTTCAGTATCAGGTGTACAGTCGAAAGTTAATTCAAGAAGTTCCTGAATCTTTTCAGTAACATTTGCTGTCATGTCTTTCTTGGTTTTTTTCAAAGCCTTTTCAAGCAAGTCAACAATATTATCCTGATGCGCTTTCTTCATTTCCTTGTAAGTATTGGTAAATTCCTTACCAGAACTTTTCTTCTGAACTTCGCTAATAATAGCCAGTGCACCGTAGCAGTCACGAATCATCATATCCCATACTTGTTCAGAATATGTGAATGATGGGAACTTATCGATTGCAACAATTTCACCATCAATCAATATAATGATACCGATAAGGTTCTTTGGACGTTCGAAGTGAGCAATAAACTGTTCGAGTTTCTTGTCATACTTGTTGAAGTAAACATCCAAATAATTTCCTGCACCAGACTGAGTATCCTGACCCAACTTCTGAATTGCTGGGTAGATTCTCTGATACGAACTTGGCTGTCCGATTGTGTCGAACAACATTTCACGCATCGTTACTGGAATCATACGGAATTCCTGAGTACCACGGAAATGTCCAGTTTGTCCACCTTGAACGCAACCAGCATCGTGATAAGTTACATTAGCACGTGGCTCAATGTAACCAGCCTTGGTCATACCGTGATTCTGTGCAGTCTGCTTTGTCATAACAGCCATCTGAGCAGGAAGAATAACTTCCTTGTTCATGGTATTAGCAAAGCTAATTTCGCCATAACGACTATTACTTGATGTCAAAGAAGTTAAAGGATTAGCAAATCGGCTATCCAATGAGTTTTCTTCATCAGTAGTAAGACATACAACTTGCATGTTCAAAATGCTCTGAACAACAATGTTACCTTCATTATCCTTGATAGGACGGCAACCTTTAAGTAATTCTGTAAAATCTCTTGTTATCATGGTACAAATTTTTAAACGTTTACATTAATTTTTCTTGACCTTTTTACTGGTGCAGTTTCAAGTGCACGAACCTGATTTTCCAACCACATCTTGGTGTCGATTTCCAATAGCCTTGCGTTGATTTGTGGTTGCAATGCAGAAGGGTTGTTTATTGCCATTGTGACAACATCATCACCCAATTTTCTTACATTAGCACCCATTTCAGCACTGGTGATTGGTGAAATTTGGAACATTGGTATGCTCCTACCACTTTCAGCCTTGTAGATTGAAATTACTTCGTTGGTTAGACCATCGTAAGCATTTTCATATCCGTCAGTTATGATGAAGATTGCATCATATGGTTTCTGAGGATTTTCATCCTTCAAAACTTTAATGAATGCACTCGCCAAATCTGATGAAAAACCTTCAGTTGTTGCTAAACTTGAAGTTTTTGCTGATTTACCCAATACCATTGCAGTGAAATTAGCAATTGCCCTTGGAGTATTCTTAGATTCATTCTTGTTACCAGTCATTGAAATACTATCATCGAGAACAATACCAATATTCTGGTAGAAGAATTCCTGAATTTTCTTCTTCTCTGCAAGTTTATTAATTGCATCCCAAATTCCATCAGTGAAAGTAGTTTCATAACCAGTCTTGTAAAGTGCCATGAAGTCAGTTGCCTTTTCCAAGTCAACAGTCTTTTCAACACCAAGTTTTGCAGTACTCTTTGTCTGACGAACCTGCTGGTTTACAGAAGTTACTTCAACGTTCTTACGAATAAGTGCCTTTGTAGCTTCTTTCTGCAAATCAGTTGCCCACATTGCGTGATACTGAGGGTGCTTTACACTTGAAATTAATCCAAGCAAAACTTCTTCAGGAACACTTCTGATACCAGTAATATCGGTTTTAGCCTTCTGGTATTCAGACAAAAGTGGAAAGTCTGAACCATAAGTCACACCACCATCTTTTTTAAATAAGAATAGTAATAGCTTGAATGCTCTTGTTGAATCGCCATTGAAATACTTCAATACGAATTCGTTGGCAATCTGGATTTCCTTTTCACTTGAAAATACTCCACCACTTACAACGTTTCTCTGTGCGATTGAAAGCAATATGCTGGTCTTCTTAACACCATAGGTGTGTCGCAATACCTGAGCAATCTTGTTACGGTACTTCATTGCATAGAATTCCAAGTTAGCCTGACCCCAGATGAAGCCAAGTACTGTCTTCCTTGTTCTTTCGTTGTTTACCTTTTCGTTTTTCAAATCAATGAAAAGACGAAGAACATATGGTAAACCGTTTTCACCAAGGTTATTCAATGCAGTAAGCACTGCTTTATCGCTTATACCATTATCATACCAGTCAATTGGATTAACGATATTACAAGCACCGCCTCTTAACGTGTTTTTAAACTCGTTGAGCAATACCTCGGACACGAATCGACCAGTAGCACCTTTTTGAGAAGCTATAATCAATGGGAGTTCCTTTGAAAGTTTATACAGATTCTTGATTTGAGTCTGAATTGCTTTCATTTGTTCGTCTTTGCTGTGGTAGTAAGTAGCTGATGACTTGCTACCTGAAGCAATGGTCAAACCGTCAATTAGTGACTGCTTAACACTTACGAGCATCTTTTGTGTTAATACCAAATTTTCCATAGTACAAATTTTAAATTTACAATTATTAATAACTACATTCTGCAATGCTACGAATAATATTCCTGAATGTTACAAAATTACACAAAAAAAATGGGCGAGTTATGGCATTTTCATACCATGTCCCCGCCCATTTCATTTAAGGAAAAAACGCTTCTCTCATATAAGAGAAGAAGTTCTGTTGTATTTCCGTAAGTTTGTCCCGCCTCTCAATGGACGGGATTGCATATTTCAATCTACTGTATACACAACAAGTTCTTCCATAATTTCATTTTTTAGAAAAAATCAGCACTGCTGCCTGAAAAACCATTCTTAACCTCACGTGCGTTCAAAACGCAAATTCAAATGTTAGGTGGTATGCCCCGTTTTTGTAAAAAACACTGATACCAACAGCCAAAAACTTTAAAGTGGGGTTGGGGTTCACTTTAATTTATAATCAAATTTGATTACCCCTGACTACACTTCAATAACTTAGGGAACAGGTTTAAAGTATTTGTTGTTTTTGTTCAAAGTTTAAGAGACTTCTGACTTAACCGCTTGTCTAATTTTCAATTTTGGCTGAAAATGATGGATTCGAACCACCGTATTACTGTAAACACTTTACGTTTTCCCTTTGTATTTTCAAACACACGGTTACATTGCTTTCGCAAGAGGCTTGACCGTGCTTATTTGGTGGGGAGAGTACGACTCGAACGTACAATTCATTGATTTCAACTCAATTGCTTTACCTATACTGAAAACACCATGAGTTCTCTTATTTAAAAGAGTAGTAAGATAGTATTTCTTGTTTTTATTTTGCTATCTCCCCAAATACGATTTAAAAGAACGTTACCCTGAAGTTTGTGTTGCCACAGGGACAACAGGGAATAAGACTATTAATAACTTAGAAGATATTCGTTAGTTTTGTTTTCGTAGATGCTTGATTTACCGTCAAATTTACTGTAAAAACTATCAGTTCTTCCATTAGTAGCGGGAGAGGGATTCGAACCCCCGACCTTATGGTTATGAGCCACACGAGCTACCACTGCTCTATCCCGCAATATGTTTTAAAAAGCCAGTCCTATGCGCCCTGTTCTAATGAGAAGGGGAACTGGCATGTTATATTTTAAAAAAAGGATAATTCGTTTGTTGTTGTTGTTTATAAAAATATGGATTTGACTCCACGACCTTCTGCTTGAAATGCGGACGCTCTACACTGAGCTAATTTTCTACTGTAACAACATACAGTTTCCTTTTATTTTTTAATCATGTTAATGAACGTTGTCCTTAAGACTCTGCAAACATACAACACATTTTTTAATTGTGCAAGTGTTTTTCAAAAAATTTTTAATTATTTTTCAATAGAGTCTGGAAAAATAAATACGAAGAAGTTCAAGAAAAGTTACAATTTTTTATAAAATATTTCATTCTTTTTTTATAACACTCTGATTACTACGTAATTTCGCCAACATATTTATTACATTTTTTTCTTCATCAAGTGGTTCATCGGGGTCAACTAATAACATTTTATTGATTTCACCGAGTCCAAAATTCGTATTATTTTGAATAATTGGTGGACTTTCCACTGATTTTACCACTTCATAAATCCGATTATCCACAGGAATTGATATCACTGGTTTATTTTCAATACTAACTTCAACATTATTCACCACGTTATTGGTTGTGCCACCAGATTCACCATTCCATTCAAATCCACCATCACCAAACTTATACTTAACTTCAACATTTGGGTTAGGGGTATCAAATGGTTTAATTGAAACAAGACCTTCTAATATTAATGGTGCAGGTTGAATATCTCCATTTTCAAGTTCAAATGGAGCGTCATTTACTACGTCATTTACAGCATCATTTACAGCATCAGGCGCAGGATAATTAGGGTCTTGCATTTCTTTTTCAAGAACCTTTGTCAATTCAGCCTCAACGTCAATACCAAAAGATTTATCCTTTGAAATATCTGAATTTAGACCATCATTTACTCCCTCATTTGCTCCCTCATTTATTCCCTCAGTTATCCTCTTTGCAATATTATTATCAATTTCATTTCGAATGTCTTCAATATGTTTTCTTGTTGTTTCGGGCATGCCTTCAACTAATTGTCGAGCATTTTCTTCTGAAGGTGTTTCAAACCCTGAGTTCTCTCTCAACAACCTATTTAGCTTTTCAGCCTCACTAATATTGGGATTATCCTCAATATTTGCTCGACTTATTGCTTCATGTAATCGGATTTCAGTTGATTTTTCTTTCAGTTTTTCTGCCTGACTTTCAAGACCATCAGCATTATCATAATGTTTAAGGTCTTTATATGTCTTTGTATATCGATATCTTGGGTCATCAATAATTACTTGCATGGTATCATTATTGAAAACGCAATCTTCGAACGTCTGACCATCTTTGGCAAACCTTGCCTTAATAATTCTTATGTTCGCAAGGTTTGCTTCCTGTTGTGCAGGTGTTTTACCCACAGACATAAAGAAGTGTGCTTTCTGAATTCTCTTAATACTACCACCACTCTGATTTGCTTCGACAAATTCAGAACCAAAACCTGAACGATTACTTTGAATCGCAGTCCATGCAGGTATGTCGAAGTCAGATGACAATGCTTCAAACGCCTTTATGATTGCAAGTTCAGCTTCATTTCTATCTGGAGATTTCTTATGACTTTCCAAGCAATCAAGGTAGTCAAGTACCAATATATCGAACTTAAATCCCCATTTCTTCTGATATCCAATCATCCAGTTCTTTACATCCAACATGGTTGTATTTTCCTGACTGAACCTCTTGATAATGAGTCTACCCTTACCTTCTAATGACTTAGCTTTATCGTGGACAATCTTTTTTACTCTTATATTTTCTTCTTCATCGTTAAGTCTACTTAATGCAGACTCTGCCCAGATAGTATAGTGTTTACGCTTAATCTGGTCTTCGGTATCCTCAAAAATAATTTGTGCTACATTCTTTTCATTCTGATATGCAGTATCTGCAATAATAGTAAGTGCAGTTGTTTTACCGACACCTGACGGAGTTAATATAACACCAATTTCACCTTTACCTAATCCACCACCAGTAAGAGCATCAATAGTTCCAATACCAGTAGGTATTGTTTCCCTAAACTCTTTTCTAAGTGCCTTGTCAATTCCATCAAGTACAGAACTACAATTATCTTCTTCTTCACCAATATGACTGACTTTCTGGAACTTTTCTTCAATTGCAGCAATTACAAATTTACTCCTGATATCACCATTTTTAACTTTATCGAGAATCGATTCTGCTAATTTGCGATATTCTTGTTGTTTAATAAACTCATTAGTAGATTTTTGTACCACGTCACCATCATAATGCATTTGCTTATTGATGACTCTTTCATTCCAGAATCCAATTTTTTTAATTACAGCAAA
>Ga0316608_1000582_pt1 | contig 16569 bp, 9 predicted proteins | sample MIS2016152B_MG_FD_207673 | JGI IMG/M metagenome (GOLD analysis project Ga0316608, IMG submission 207673) | Microbial mat bacterial communities from Middle Island sinkhole, Lake Huron, Michigan, United States - MIS.2016.152B | ecosystem: Environmental > Aquatic > Freshwater > Lake > Sediment...
TATAGATGTCCAACAAAAAAAACGTGGAAATCTCAAAATTGGAATTCTGATGTAATTAAGGAATATTCATATATTTGAAATTTCAAAATTATTTAACAAACAATATATTTAAATAGAGCCAAAAATTACAATGTAAAAACGACTAGTGTCATGTCAAACATTAAATGACGCTTAAATTTCAGGTGAAAACACCTGAAATGTGTTGTGATTGATGCACTTGTCAGGTGTTTTCACCTTACAACTTTAGCTTGACATAACACTAGCTTTACTTCTCGGAAGCAAGGAATTTCCGAGAAGTTAAAATGTTATAAATTTTATTAATATATTTCTTCTTCAATAAATTCAATTCCGTATTCTTTCAATTCATTCAAAACAGGTTCGTAAATGTCTTTTGTAACAGGTACATGAACACCAGGTTTGTTAATTACACCTGTCAAAATCAACTTTACAGCAATTGCTACAGGAATTCCAACTGTTATTGACATTGCTGTATTTAAAGTATCTTGACCTTCAATAGCTAACGAAGTAGTCAAAAGTTTATTCATTCCATTTAATTTGTATCCGAATTGATGTTGCATAACAATCATATCTCGGTCTCCTTCTTCAAGTTTCCATTTATTTTCGAGTATTTTCTGAAGAATTTGAGCAGGTGTTGCATTTTTTAAAGCAATTTTAGTTTTGTCAAATATTCCCAACCAACGTAATTTGTACATTGTTGCTGAATTTTCATCAATTTTTAAAGTTTTTGATAATTTTTGTTCAACAGTATCATTTTGTGAATATGGCAAATACGTATTTAAAAACTCACGGTAAGTCATATTTTCTGAGTTTTCAATTGTATATGTATCGTCGGTCATTCCTAGTTGTACAAAAATATTCCATGCTTTACAATATCCGGGACGACGTAAAGTTCCGCGAATCATTGTTGAAATTTGGTCTAAACCATAAATTCCTCTGTATTTCAATGAATCACGATTTGGATAACCTTCAAATTCGCCATAATTTAAAACATTAAAACGTTCTGTATGAGTAAATAATTTTTGATATGGAACATATTTATAATCACCATTTACAATAAATTTAGCAGTACCTTGTCCGGCAACTACTACATTTCTAGGATTCCATGTAAATTTATAATTCCAAGGATTATTATCAAATTTTGGAGCTACCAAACCTCCTGTAAAAGATTTAAACATAGTTATTTCACCACCGGCAGCTTTAATTTTATCAAGTACTATCATAGTTGACATGTGGTCAATACCAGGGTCAACACCAATTTCGTTAAGAAAAATTAATCCTGCATTTTGCACATCTACTTCCATTTTTTTGATATCATCTGAAACGTAAGATGCTGTAACCATGTGTTTTTTATATTCCAAACAAACTTTGGCAACAATTGGGTGCATACTTGCAGGCAACATCGACACAACTAAATCAGCTTTTTTTATTTCTTCAACTCTCTGATTTTCATTAAAAATATCAAATCCTATTGGTCGTGCATTTTTGTGTCCTTTTACTTTAAATGCAGCAAGTTCCTCAGACATATCACCAACTGTTATCTCCCAATTATATGATTCTGAATTTTTTAACAAGTATTCTATCATACTCGAAGAAGATAGTCCGGCTCCAATTACAAGAATTTTTTTCATAAAATATTATAGTTTATAGGTTTATATTTTAACAATTTAAGCTAAATAATTTGTTAAAATTAAAATTAATTTGATATTAAAAAAACATCATTTATCATAAAATGAAAATAATTTTTAAAATTTAAGTTATGAATAAGTTAAAGATTTTGAAATATTTAATTTAAGAGAAAATTTGTAAATTAATACATCAGATTTACGTAACCGGTTTTTGTACTTACTTTTCCAGATTCATCAATTACTCTGACGTAATATATATAAGTACCTCGCATTAAGAGATTTCCTGATGATGTTTTACCTGTCCAGCCTTCAGCAGGATCTGTTGTCTCAAAAAGTTTATTACCCCAATCGCTATAAATAATAAAGAGATAATTATTTATAAATGTGAGTTTTGGTTTGAAAATTGCATTTTCTGAAATACTACTGTTTGGGTTAAAAGCAGTTGGAAAAAAAATAATCGGTTCCTGAATTATACAACTAATGTTTGATTTACTTAAACCGTTAATTGAGAATGGATTATTGATTTCATTTGATTCAACATAGTAGCAAAATTTTCCATGTGGAATTGTTCCTTTGTAAATATCAAAAATATAATCTGTAATATCGTGTAAATAAGAAATTTCAGAATTTGGTAATGTTGTTAATTCCACAAATTCTTCATCTTCAAAACTTGAAAATATTTTATATTGATCAGTATTTCCAAGCCATTGATAATAAGAGTTCCACGTTAGATTATTTGCACGAGTTTGGGAATTATTGATTTCAGATGAAAGTACAATATTACTGGCAATGTTTGATTCTCCGATTATTACATTGCAATTGTCCTTTGCTACTAATTTATAAAAATATTGAGAAGTTGGTACAGAATTGTCAGAAAATAAAATATTCAATTGGTTTCCATCAAAATCGGCAATTGTATCAAATATATCAGTTGGCGAAATAGAACGAACTAATTTGTAGATATTTGCACTATTATTAGGAGAATTTGTAAAACTTATTTCAATTTGATTGTCGGTTGTTACTGTTGCATAATTTGCATTTATGTAATCAATTAAAGTTGAAGAATTTGAATTTGCAGTAGAGATATTGGATTCCGAAAAAACACCAGAACTCCCAACGGCTCTTATATAATATTTGTAATTCTGATTAGTGTCTGTAAGTTGGTGATTGTAAGATGTATCGGTGGTAGATATTAATAGTTCAAAATTTGTCATTACATCTGTTTTCCAATAAACTTGATATTCATTTACATTCCAACCTTGATATGAATTCCAATTTAAATTATTTTTTTTTAAGCATAAATCAAAGTCAGAGGTAAGGAAAATTGTATTCTGTACTTCACTTAAATTGCTGAAAGTTAATATTCCGGGATTTGCTTCTTTGTATGCAATAACTGAATAATATTCAATTCTTTGATACGGTTTTGATGTTGTGTTATAATCAGTTGATACATCTTCATAAAAAAAAGTTGAATTGTTTGACATGGTAGCAACTGTATTGTAAGTACCTAAAACAACCCCAGTTCCATCAACAATTTTTCGTTTGATTATAAAACCATTTATATTTGCAACTGAATTTACCGTCCAGTTAATTTCAGCTTTTTCGGTATTATGATTAACTGTTACATTTGTTATTATCGGAGTTTCAGGCAACTGAGATAATAAAATTGTTGAAATATGTATAAACAACAATAAGAAAAACAAAGGCAACAGCTTATTTTTCAACGACCTAAGCCAAAATAAAAAGTTAAATATTTTCAACTTTGTAAAAATATTAAATTACTATCCAACAGCAACTTCATACATCGAATTTCTTTGTAAATAAACATTTGCTAAACGTTGAATTTCGTCAGATGTTATATTCTTTACAATATTTATCATATTTGTAATATAATCATAATCTAAATTATATTCCCATAAATTTCGGAAAACACCAGATAATGAGAATGCTCCGTCAAAACCACGAAGTATATCACCCATCATATAATTTTTTACAACATTTAATTCGTCATCTGTAACTTTTTCATTTTGCAGAATTTCAATTTCTTTGTAAATTTCGTTCAAAGCAGCATCTTTAACTTCTTTTTTTACTTCTGTAACTACCACAAAATAACCAGATTCTTTCATAGTAGAAAGTCCAGAACCAATTCCATAAGTATATCCTTTTTCTTCTCTTATGTTTTTCATCAATCTCGAACCGAAATATCCACCCAGAATTGTGTTAACAACCTGTAAAGCATTAAAATCTGGATGTTTCATATTTATTGTAGGTTTCCCAATTCTGATTGCTGTTTGGAATGCATCAGTTCGTTCTTCGTATTTTATTTTTTCTTTAAATGGCTGAATAAAAAAATTGTTGTCGAGTTGTTTGATACTTTTTTTGTAATTCTTTTTACCAAAGAAGTTATTGAGCGATTTAAAATGTTTATCTTCAACTTTTCCTGAAATTATTATTGTACAATTATTTAAGTTGTAATAATTTTCAAAAAACTCAATAAGGTCTTCTCTTGCAACATTTTTAAAATCGTCTTCACAATATCTAATCCCGTAAGGATGAGCATTTCCAAAAATCATCTCATTATAATAACTTCTGGCTAATTTATCGTTTTTCTGACTATTTATAACAAATTCCTGCAAACGATTTAACATCAATGTACTTAAATCTTTTTCAGGAAAAATTGGATTTTGAAGTAAATCTTCAACAATTTCCAAACCTTCGTCAAGATATTTATTTAAAATAAAGAGAGTTAATGTTCCATAATGTTTTCCTGAATCATTTTGTAAATATGAACCATAATAATCTAATTTTTCAGCTATTTGAAGAGAAGTCTGAGTTTTTGTACCTTCAAGAAGCATATTGTTTGTTGTTGAAGCAATTAACTTTTTTTTCTGATTCCATGTTCCTGCTTCAAAAATAAAATCAATTTTTACTAAATCCTGACTACCTGCATTTATGTAATAAACAGGTATTTGATTATCTAAATTTACTTTTTCTGCTTTAATTATATTTACTTTGTCAATTAATTTAAAATCGGGTTGAATTTTTCTGTTCAAAATCATAATTTAGTTGTTAGTTATAAAGTTGCAAAAGAACAAACAATATGCTGATATTTAAGATTAAAAGTTATTTTATTAAATGAATGTCCGTTTTAATCACAAAAGAAAAAGAAAAATATGTCATCGCTGTGCGAACTTGCTTAAATTGAAAAACTAATGTTAAAAAGTGCAATATGTTCTTTGAATGGACATAGTTATTAGATTTATTTAAGTATTTCAATTAAAGCAGGATTTCTCCAAAATGACATTTGTTGGTGATGTTTACAGACAATCATTTTTTATTAAGACAAAAAATTAAAAAGCCCAGAAATTATTATCAAACCAAATTTTTTCCTTTAGTTCTTGGTCAAGATGATATAATAATTTATGATGTCCTTTTTCCCAATTTGCTAACCAAAGGTAGAATTTTTTTTCTTCTTCATCAGTTGCGTTTTCAGCACGTTCAGTATAAACTGCTATTGCTCTGTTTTCCATATCTATAGCAGATGCAATTGCTGCAGCTTCAAAACTTGCTGCTGAAATTTTATCTTTTATAGTTTTTGTTAATACTTGCTCCGAAACATTATCTTCACCAATTACAGGTAATTCAGAAGCATCAAATTTTCCTGCATCTCTATATTTTTTAAATTGTTCAGCCAAAAATCGGATATGTTCTTCCTCTTCGTCAGCCATAGTTTTAAAAATTTTTTTAACATCTTCATCTTTTGAATTTTCCATTGCATTTGTATAGAATGCTTTTCCTCTTTTTTCAAGTAATATGGCTTGTTTTAATATTTCAAGAGATTTTGAATTTTCCATAATTATATTTTTAATTAATTAATATATAGTAAATTAACTTAGTATAAATGTAATCTATAAAATTAAACAAATTTGATTATTTTTATTGTTTTATGCAAAGGTTTTGTAAACTATCAATAAAAAAATATTCAAAATATTGTATATCTGAAATATAAATTTACTAAATCAATTTTTCCTTAACAAAATAAATCTGTTTATTTTTTGGAAATTCTCAAAAATAATTCAACTTTGTTTTATAAATATTCTTTAAATTTAAAATCCAGAAATTATGAACTTTGAAGCTTTTTTTAAAATATCTTATGGACTTTATATAATTAGTTCTGTTAAAAATACAAAATATAATGGATTTATCGGAAACACAGTTTTTCAGGTAACAGCGGAACCTGCACAATTAGCAATATCTTGCAATAAAGATAATTATACAGCTGAATTTATAAAATCTTCTAAAAAATTCACAATTTCAATTCTCGAACAGGATTGTTCTGCTGATTTAATAGGAAAATTTGGTTACAATTCGGGTAAAAAAATTGACAAATTTGAAAAAACAGAATACAAAATTGGAGTAAATGGTTGTCCCATTGTAACAGAAAATACTATAGGATATTTGGAATGTGAATTAGTTGATACTTTTGAAGTTGGGACTCATTACATTTTTATTGGTAAAATTACTGAAGCAGAAGTAACTGACAGCGAAAAAAATCCATTAACATATATTCATTATAGAAATGTAAGAAAAGGAGTTGCACCAAAAAATGCACCAACTTATATTGATAAATCAAAAATTGAATCTGACAAAGAGAATTCAAATGAAAAAGGTAAAAATGAAATATACAAATGTTCGGTTTGTGGGCATGAGTATAATTCAACAGAACACGACAAACCATTTGAAGAACTTGAAGACGACTGGTGTTGCCCAATATGTGGCGTTGACAAATCTTTTTTTAGTAAAATTTGATTTTACCAAAAAATAAATACTGAATTTAATTTTAATTATATTTTTAATAATCTGATTCTTATAATCATTATTACAAATTAATTAAGATTTTGCGAATTGCACTTAAATATTTAATTTGCTGATTATTTTGAATATTTCAAAAATTAATCAGCATTTGTACTCATCATATTTTTTTAATACATTGATAATCCCAAAAACCGAAAGAAAATGAAATCATATTTAGGTATTGATATTGGTTCAGTTACAATTTCATTAGTAAAAGTTGATAGTGATAAAAAAATATTACAATCGGCATATATTTCACACGAAGGAAGATTAGAAGAAAAATTAAAAAACATCCTTAATTTGCTCGATTTATCTGATATTTATGGAATTGCGAAAACATCATCAACACCTGCAATTTTTAAAAATACATCTTCTTATGATAATAGAGTTTGCTATATAACTGCAACAAAAGAAATTAATCCAGAAATAGGTTCTTTGCTGATTGTAGGTGGCGAAAAATTTGGATTGGTATTATTTGATGAAGACAAAGAATATAGAAAATATAAATCAAACAGTTCATGTGCAGCTGGTACCGGAAGTTTTTTAGACCAGCAAGCTAAAAGATTGAATATAGAAACCATTGAAAAATTCAGTACGTTAGCATATCAAAATCACGGTGCATTCCCAAAAATTGCATCTCGGTGTGCAGTATTTGCAAAAACCGACCTAATTCATGCTCAGCAAGAAGGATATTCGTTGCAGGAAATTTGTGATGGACTTTGTTTTGGTTTAGCCAAAAACATTGTAGATACCTTATTTACAAATCTTAAATGCCCCGAGCCATTGTTTTTTGCCGGAGGTGTTTCTCAAAATCAGGCAGTAAAAAAACATATTCAGAATTTAATTGGCATTGATGTAATTACTAATGAATATGGACACTTATATGGCTCTATAGGAGCAGCTTTCAACCTTATTAATGAAAATAAATCTTCAGAAATAATAGACTTTTCAAACCTTGATAATCATTTTGAAAATCACGAAAAAGTAAAAAAATATTATTATCCTAATTTAACTCTCAAATTATCAAAATATCCGGATTTTGATTCCTTTAAATCTTACGAATTCAGTTCACCTGTTTTTGAAAAACTAACACCCGTTGAAGTAGATATTTATCACGAGATTAACAAAAAAGAATATACGATTTATTTGGGTATTGACATTGGCTCAACAAGTACTAAAGCAGTTATTATTGATAATTCAAAAAATGTACTAGCAGGTTTTTATACACGTACATCAGGTCAACCGATTACAGCGGTTCAGAATATTTTTTCGGCAATTGATGATATTATAAAAAAATATGATATAACTTTTGAAATAAAAGGTGTTTCAACCACTGGTTCGGGACGTAAGTTTATAGGTAAAATAATTGGAGCAGATATTGTTCTCGACGAAATTACAGCACATGCTCGAGCAGCTTATGAAATTGATAAAGATGTAGATACGATAATTGAAATTGGAGGACAAGATGCAAAATTTACGACTTTAAGTAATGGAATGGTAACATTCTCAATTATGAACAACGTTTGTGCAGCAGGAACCGGAAGTTTTATTGAAGAACAAGCTAAAAAACTGGGAGTTACATTAACTGAATATTCAGCAAGAGCCGAAAAACCTTCAGCTCCAATGGCTAGCGATAGATGTACAGTTTTCATGGAAAGAGATTTAAATCACTATCTTAATGATGGTTATGTTGTTGATGAAATTTTAGCTTCAGTACTACATTCGGTAAGAGAAAATTATCTTACAAAAGTGGCTATTGAAAGTAATATCGGAAACAAAATATTTTTTCAAGGAGCAACCGCTAAAAATAAGGCACTTGTAGCAGCATTTGAACAAAGATTAAATAAACCTATAATGGTTTCAAAATATTGTCATTTAACTGGTGCCCTTGGAGTTGCTTTAGATTTATTTGACAAAAAACATAGCAATTCTAAATTTAAAGGTATTGATTTATTTAAAATTGAAATTCCGATAAGAACCGAAATATGTGATATTTGTACAAATCATTGCAAACTAAAAATTGCTACAATAAATGAAATTACAGAAGCTTATGGATTTCTTTGTGGAAGAGATTACGAAACCGAAAAATTTGTTGATAATGCCCAGTCAAACTTCAATTTAGTAAAAGAATATAACAAAGTTTTCAGGTACAAACCTAAAAGTGAGGAATTTGGAAATATAACAATCGGTATTCCTTCAGGATTATATCTTTTTGATGATATTATTTTGTGGCGAAGATTTTTTGAAATACTTAAATTTAAAACAATTACAACCGAAAAATTCAGAAATGCAGTAAAAGAAGGTAAAATAATTGAAGGTGCTGAATTTTGCTCACCAATGGCAGCAATTCATGGACAGGTTAAATATCTTATTGACAAAGTCGATTTTGTATTTTTGCCAACTTACCTTGAAGATAAACAAAAAAACAAAGAAAAACGCCGACAGTATTGTTATTATAGTCAATATATTCCACCAATTATATCATCAATTGAAGAAATTGAGAAAAAAAATAAATTAATCAATCCACTATTGTATTCGGTTCAGAGTGAATTTTTAATGAAAATAGAACTTTTTAACTCTTTAAAAACAGCAGGATTAAACGGTTTTAATTTAGTTGATATTTCAAATGCTTATGATACAGCAAAAAAAGAAAAATCTGAGCGAAAAAAGAAATGGAAAAAATTGTTTGCAGAAGTTTCAGAAAGTCCTGAAAACAAGAACAATTTCAAAGTGATTTTATTAGGTCGTCCTTATACAATTCTTTCATCTTCAATGAATAATCAAATTCCAGAAATTTTTGCTAATCACGAAACTTTGGCATTTTTTCAAGACCAAATTGAAGTTAATGAATCTGAAGTTGACAGTTTACAAGAAATTTTAACATCAGTAAAATGGAAATATGCCGCAACTATTTTAGCGACAGCCGATAAAATTGCAAGAACAAAAGATTTGTATCCTGTTTTCATAACATCTTTCAAATGTACTCCAGATGCTTTTGTTATTGAATATTTTAAGATGATAATGGCACAACACAAGAAACCATATTTAATTTTACAATTAGATGAGCATGATTCAAGTGTTGGTTATGAAACAAGAATTGAAGCAGCAATCAGGTCTTTTAAAAATCATTACAATAAAGTTGACCTAGCCGGAATTTCAAAAATTGAGTACACTTCTTCAAACATGATTTCCAATCCTAACGATTTAAAAGGTAAAACGTTGCTGCTCCCAACATGGGACGAATATACTTCGAGATTATTAGAAGCATCGTTGAAAAATATTGGTATTGATGTACGTATGATTCAAGATACTACCGATTCCATTCAACGAAGTGTTTCATCGAATACAGGTCAATGTTTGCCACTTAATATAATTATTCAAGATGCAATTGATTACGTTGAAGAACATAAACTTAACCCAGAAAATACAGTTGTATGGATGTTGCAGTCTTCTGTTTCATGTAATTTGGGAATGTTTATGAATTTTATGTCAAAGACTTTAAAATCATACAATAATGATTACAGCAAAATAAGAATGTACAAAGGAAATTTGTCATTTTTAGATTTTTCGTTTAATACAGCAGTAAATACTTACTTATCATATATGTTTGGAGGTTATATCCGAAAAATTCAATGCAAAATCAGACCTTATGAAAAGCAGAAAGGTCAAACCGATTTAATTGTAAAAAAATCATTGGATTTATTATATGATACATTTTTAACTGGCGGCTCAAAAGAAATTGCTTTACAGCAAGTTATTTCATGGTTTAAGGAAATAGAAATAGAAAAAACAAATCGTCCTAAAGTTGCAGTTTTTGGAGATTTATATGCAAGAGACAATGATGTTTTCAATCAAAATTTAGTTAAATTTATTGAAGACAATGGAGGAGAGGTAATTACAACTCCTTACAGCGAATATATGAAACTTATTTTACTACCGTACAACAAAAGATTGATTATTGAAGGAGCTTATGCAACAGCGGCAACACGCAGATTTTTAATGTCTTTAGCACCAATGGTTGAAGGAAAATATTCAAAATATTTTTATGAAATTCTGAATGAAGAACCAATGAAAATTGACAAAAATTTTGAGGATAAATTAAAACTTTTCAACGTTAAATCAGCACATAATGGCGAATCAATGGATAGTATTTTAAAAATTTTGCATTTAGCCCAAAAACACGACGATTTGGCACTTTTTGTGCAAACAAATCCTTCGTATTGCTGTCCATCGTTAGTAACTGAAGCAATGACTACAAAACTCGAAAAAATTACAGGAATACCAATAGTTACAATCGAATACGACGGCACAAATTCAAGTAAAAATGATGATATTATACCATTTTTGAAATATGCAAGAAAAAAAAATGAATAAAATATTAAACTAATTTTGTATAAAAAATGAATTTTTTTAATTTCACAAAAATTTTAAAAAATTTAAAACTATGGAAATTTTTGAAAAACAATTTACATTTGATAGAGTTGTAAGAATAATTATTGGGTTGATTATCACAACAGTAATACTTCTATTACTTGATTATTTGAGTTCGGTTTTAGTTCCTTTTGTAATAGCTTTAATTTTAGCTTATTTAATGAATCCTTTAGTAAATTTTATTCAAAAACTTGTAAAAAAGAGAGCTATAGCTGTATTTGCCAGTTTATTTCTCATCCTTATATTTATTACGCTGCTCGGACTTATATTTATACCATTAATTATCAGTGAAATAAGTCACATGGCAGACTTAATAAACGAATTAGTAGCAGAATCAAATTTAGAACAAAAAATATCAGCGTATTTACCTGATAATATTTCGGAATATATTCAGAACTTTCTTGTAAGTGATGATTTTAATCAACTTTTTAATTCTGAAAATATTAGTAATTTAACTAGTTTTGCTGTACAAAAAGTTCTTCCCAGCATAGGAAGTTTATTTTCAGGAACAATAAGTTTTGTTTTAGGAATTTTAGGTCTGGCAATTATTCTTTTATATTTATTCTTTTTATTGATTGATTACAATGATGTTGTAGATGAATGGAAATCGTTAGTTCCACATAAATTCAAAGATTTAGTTTTTGGAATTTTAAATGATTTTGAAAATGCTATGAATAAATATTTTAGAGCACAGGCATTAATTGCTAGTATTGTTGGAGTATTATTCGCAATTGGCTTTACAATAATAGGTTTACCTATGGGAATTTTGCTAGGGCTAACAATTGGCATTTTAAATATGATACCATATTTACACAATTTGGCTGTAATACCGGCAATATTTTTAGCTTTAATGAAATCACTGGAAACTGACACTAATTTTTGGTTTATGTTACTACTTGTAGGAATAGTATTTGGTGTAGTTCAGTTAATTAACGATATTTTCTTGACTCCTAAAATAATGGGAAATGCAACAGGTTTAAATGCTGCTGTAATTATTTTATCTTTATCAATTTGGGGTAAAATGCTTGGAATGTTAGGTTTGCTAATTGCACTTCCAATGACTTATCTTTTACTTTCATACTACCGAAGATTTATCATAAATAAACATGATTTTGTTGGTAATAAACTAATTAAGCCAGATATTATTGAAGAAAAGGATAGGAAATTAGATGATTGATATTTAGAATGGAAAAATATTTAATCATAATTTTGGGTCCTACTGGTATTGGAAAAACAGATTTAAGTATTGAAATTGCACAACATTTTAACACTGAAATAATTTCAGCAGATTCGAGACAAATTTACAAAGAATTAAAAATCGGAACTGCTGTTCCTTCTGATATACAACTTAATACTGTAAAACATCATTTTATCGGAAATAAATCAATTTTCGATTATTATAATGTAAGTATGTATGAAGTTGAAGTTAATAAATTTCTTGAAAATTTCTTTAAAACTAATTCAACAGCTTTATTAGTTGGTGGTTCTGGAATGTATATTGATGCTGTTTGCAAAGGAATTGATGATTTGCCTTCGGTGGATATTGAAATTAGAAATCAACTACAACAAAAATTTGAAAATGAAGGTATTGAAAGTTTACGATTTGAACTAAAACGATTAGACCCTGAACATTATTCAAAAGTTGACCTCCGAAACCCCAAACGTATTCTTAAAGCTCTGGAAGTGTGCAATCAAACAGGACAAACTTATACTTCTTTTCTTACAAATCCTAAAAAAGATAGAAATTTTAGAACAATTAAAATTGGATTAAACAGAGACAGAACTGAATTGCACAATATTATAAATAAGAGAGTTGATAAAATGATTGAAGAAGGTTTAATTGAAGAAACAAAAATGTTTTACAATTTTAAAAATATAAACTCTTTAAATACAGTTGGTTACAAAGAATTTTTTGATTATTTTGATAATATTCACAATCTGGAAACAGCAATTGAACTAACAAAAAGAAATACAAGAAGATACGCCAGACGACAACTAACTTGGTTTAACAGAGATTCCGAAATTAAATGGTTTGAACCAAACCAAAAAAGTGAAATAATTAATTATATCAATACAAAAGTTATGTGAAATGTGAGAATTAATGAATGTTAAATGTGATAATATGAAAATTTGAAAAACTTTCAAAACATTTTTGGAAACCAGACCTATGTATCACTGGACAGAAAACAGAATTCTGGGACATCTGAGTTTATGTTATATCTGTTTTACAATGTTGAATTACTTGCAATTACAACTGAAAAAGCAAAATACTCCTCAAAGCGAAAATGAAATACGTAAAAATCTGATAAATATGCAAATGAGTTTGATAAGTCAAAACGATTAAGAATATTATTTACGTTCCAAAACATGTGAAGGAAGCAAACAAATTATGAGAACATTATCAATCAAAGAAATACCTGTTTTCATACCGAAAGGAAATATTAAACTTTACTTGTAATAATCTGAAAACATGATAAGAGGAGGTTCAACTGAATAAAACATATTATCCTCAGCTCATCTACACCAAATAAGATGTAGTGCGAATTAACATTTTGTATAATTTTGATTCGCAAATAAATAAATGTTTTTGCTGTCAAACTAAAGAGAGGTGAACTCTCTTTAGTTTTGTACCCTTTTATTTGTTTTTATTCTTATAATGCTTAGAATCACCCCATTCACCATAACCTACTTGATCACCAGCAAGGTTAATTCTGGCTTCAAGGCAAGTAGTACAATCTTCAGCACCTTCGTCTATACATGGTTTATTTTGATATAGTTGGTAGTTTTTTCTATGAACTGTCGGAGTAATATTTGGCATAATTATATTTGCCCCAACTTTTAGTGCTTTTTCTCTGCCTAAAGGGTCAATTGCTTGTAATGCAGTTGCTGCTGCAATGTTTATGTCTTTCATCATAATTCGCAATACTGCAATCATTTTAAATGTAAGAAAAAGTCTGTCTTTTTGAGACATAAGAGAATCTTTATACTGCCAAAGTGGTGTTTCTTCGTGTTCTATAAAAGGTCCCATTCCGTTCATATCAATATCAAATTCTCTGAAAAAAATCAAGTCATCAGCCAAATCTTCAACTGTTTGAAATGGTAATCCAACCATGACACCAGTTCCTGCCTGATATCCAATTTTTTTCAGAGTTTTTAATGCATCCATTCGTTTGTCAAAATCGTGATGAGAATTTTGAGGATGCATTTTATTGTACAATTCTCTGTTAGATGCTTCAATACGAAGAAGATATCTATGTGCTCCACTATCAAACCATCTTTTGTAAACCTCTTCTGATTGTTCACCTAGTGAAATAGTAATTCCTAATTCGTTGTTGCTCAGTTTTTTTATTTCTTTAATAAGATAATCTACTTTGTCAACAAATACTTTATCTGTTCTTTCACCAGATTGTAAAACTACTGAAGCATATTTATTATCGTAAGCAAATTTTGCAGCATCAAGAATATATTGTTCACCTATTTCATATCTATTTGTATTTTTGTTGCTTAACCTAATTCCACAATAATAACAATCTTTTGAACAAATATTCGAAAATTCAATTAATCCTCTGTAATATACTTTTGTACCAACATATTCTTTTTTTATTTGATATGCTTTTTCAAATATTGGTTTTGCCTCTTCTCTATCAGCTTTTAATAAGCAAATTAAATCTTCTTTAGTAAAAAAATCCTTTTTTAAAATTTCTATAATTTGAGTCATTTTTTATATTTATGTAATTAAATTCTTTTTTATGCAAATTTATTAAAAAATTGAATACTGAGTGATTATTAAAATAAATTTATTTTCATAAATAATGTCAAATTAAACATGCAACTTTATAACAAATTAAAGAACTTATATGAAAAAATTGGAAAGAATTTGTTTGTGTAAGAATTTGGAAAAATCAAAGAAAAAGTTGTAGTTTTAACTTTTTATATTTTAATATTTATAATAATTAATTTAAGTTTTAGTAAATGAAAAAAATTACCCTATTTTTATTCTGTTTTATTACTCTAAACAGTTTATTTGCACAAAAGAGTAAAGATGACGGAAAAACCGTTGTTATTCAATGTTCTGAATTTAACGTAACCCGACCTTTACGTGAAATAATTGCAGAAAATCCAATAGATGAAAGCAAGGTTTTCAAAAAAGAAGAGTCTTCGGATAGAGATAACAGAAAACCGACAAAATTTGTCAAAAACATGAGCGACTATTCTATCTATGGAAATGATTCAACAATTATGCAGTTTTACCAAGGTCTATTATCGGGAAAAGCTCCTTTGCAAAGTTGGGCTGGTCAAACAGCTTCTGGTTTTAGACCTTTTGACCCTTCGGGTGCAGTTGGTCCAAACCATTATATACAAATGATAAATTCTACAACTTTTAAAATTTACAGTAAAACTGGAACTGCTTTATTAACTGCAACTTTTGGTAGTTTGTGGACACCAGCAACCGGCAATGAAGGTGACCCGATTGTTTTGTATGATAAAGCAGCCGACAGATGGTTTATGAGTCAATTCGGAACAACTGCAGACAAAAAGATTTACATCGCAATTTCAACAACCAACGACCCAACCGGTTCTTATTACACCTACTCTTATGTATCACCACAGTTTCCCGATTATTTAAAATTTTCGGTTTGGTCTGATGGTTATTATATGACTTCAAATCAATCTACTCAAAAAGTTTTTTGTTTTGAGAGAGCAGCAATGCTTGCCGGAAGTTCATCTGCAAGGTCTTTATATACAACATTTGCACCTCCTAAGAGTGGTTTTTTTGTTCCACTTCCGGGTGATGCTAGCGATGGAGTACTTCCTCCTGTTGGAACACCTTGTCCAATATTTTCTTACTCCGATAATGGCTGGGGGGCAAGTTATACTGATGCAATAAATATTTATAAAATGGCTGTAACTTGGGGGACAACTCCAACAGGAACAATTACTTTAGCAGGAAATATTCCAACAGCAGCTTTTGATGGTTCTTATGACTCAAACTGGGACGATATTTCACAACCCGGAACTACACAAAAGTTAGATGGAATTGGAGGCGTTTGTACTTATCGTGCACAATGGAAAACATGGGGCGATTATAATACAGTTGTACTAAATTGGGGAGTTAAGATAAGTGCTTCACAAAGGAGTATAATGTGGTGCGAATTACGTCAAGACCAGACTACAGGAAATTGGTCTATTTATCAACAAGGAATTTATACTCCCGATACCGACAATCGTTGGTTAGGTAGCATTGCAATGAATGATGCAGGAGATATTGCTTTGTGTTATGCAAAAACAAATGCAACAAGTACATACATGAGTTTATATTACACCGGGCGTAAATCTTGCGACCCGCTTGGTACACTTCCAATTTCTGAAACTCTTGTAATTGCAGGTTCCGGTTCGCAAACAGGAGGGAATAATAGAGTTGGCGATTATTCTCAAACTTGTCTTGACCCCGACGGAGTTACATTTTGGCATACAGGCGAATATATGGGTACTAACGGAAATGCTAAAACACAAATATTTTCGTTTCAGTTACCTGGGGCTTGTCAAGCTCCATCTGTTACAACATTTACACCTGCAACATTATACAAAGATAAAGGAAAGCAAATAACTTTTACGGGTGCTGCTTTATCAGGATGTA
>Ga0316608_1000583_pt1 | contig 16527 bp, 9 predicted proteins | sample MIS2016152B_MG_FD_207673 | JGI IMG/M metagenome (GOLD analysis project Ga0316608, IMG submission 207673) | Microbial mat bacterial communities from Middle Island sinkhole, Lake Huron, Michigan, United States - MIS.2016.152B | ecosystem: Environmental > Aquatic > Freshwater > Lake > Sediment...
ATGCTAAGATGTCTACAAGGGCATTGCCCACGCCGAACACATCCACAGAACCCGAATCTTTATTATTTTCCGTCATCACTGATTTTGGTTTAAACTAATTATCAACTGTATATTATATCGGCTTCAAGCGGTAAGGTGCGCAATGCGCACCCTACTGATTTTGGTTTAAACTAATTATCAACTGTATATTATATCGGCTTCAATTCAACATCCCCAATCAAAAATCCCAATAAAATCCGATGACTGATGCTTCCCTACCTGATGTGATCCAGCAAATGTTGCAGCCTGGGTTCTACCCCCACAGTGTGACAGAACCCCTGCGGCTAATTCAGACTCACGCTTCTTTTGTCCTGCTGACAGGAGATTATGCTTACAAAATCAAGAAGCCAGTCAATTTTGGTTTTTTGGACTACTCAACTTTAGAAAAAAGACAGCATTTTTGTACCCAAGAATTGGTAATGAATCGGCGCACAGCACCGGAAATATATCTCGAAGTTTTGCCAATTATTCAAAAGGGCGATCGTTTTCAATTAAGCAGCAATTCACCAGATCTAACTTCTGCCGAAATTCCTGTAGAATACACCCTAAAAATGCGAGAATTTCCTCAAGAATCGCTGTTTATCAGTTTGTTAGAACGGGGGAAGCTTACCGAGCAAATTATCGAAGACTTAGGGCGGGAAGTAGCCAAATTCCACAGCACCACAATCAGTAACAACTACCTTCGCAAATTTGGTGAAGTCAGCCAGATTCGCGAAGCAATAGATAATAATTACCGGATTTCGGAAAAATATATCGGCGGGCCGCAGACTCAGACACAATATCAGGAGACTAAAAATTATACAGACTTGTTTTTTGCCGAAAATCAAGAATTGTTCGATCGTCGCATAGCTAATCATAAAATTCGCGAGTGCCACGGAGATTTGCACTTGCGAAATATCGCATTATGGCAAGATAAAATCTTGCTATTTGATTGCATTGAATTTAACGAGCCTTTTCGGTTTGTGGATGTCATGTACGATGTTGCTTTTACAGTAATGGATTTGGAATCGCGGGGACGCAGAGAATTAGGAAATGCTTTGATCAATACTTACATTGAACAAACAGGCGACTGGGAAGGATTGCAACTGCTGCCGCTATACTTAAGTCGTCAAGCTTATGTGAGAGCAAAAGTAACTTCGTTGATGTTGGACGATGTGGCTATTTCAACTGCGGAAAAAGCAGGAATTTCACAGATAGCCGCTGATTATTATAAACTGGCTTGGGAATACACGAAACCGCGTCAAGGAAAGTTAACTTTGATGTCGGGTTTGTCTGGTTCCGGTAAGAGTACATTAGCTCGATATTTAGCTCGCCGCACAGGTGCAATTCATATTCGTTCCGATGCTGTGAGGAAACATTTAGGCGGAATTCCTTTAAACTCACGCGGCGGACAAGATTTGTATTCGGATGAAATGACAGCCCAGACTTATTCTCGGTTATTAGAATTGGGGTTCATTCTAGCTGACAGAGGCTGGGATGTGATTTTAGATGCAAAGTTCGATCGCCAAAACTTGAGAACAACAGCGATTAATACGGCTCAAACCCGCAATTTGCCTCTGCAAATAATTTACAGCACCGCACCAATCGAAGTATTGCGATCGCGCCTGCAACAGCGCCAGGGCGATATTGCGGACGCGACAGCAGAACTATTGAGCAAGCAGCAAGCAGCATCTGAACCTTTTACAGAATCCGAGCAAATCTATGTAAAAATTGTAGATACCGAGCAAGACTTAGAGGTACAATTAAAATCAATTTGTGGCGAATAGTTGCAGAGCGATCGCCCAGTCCCATTTAATTTGCTGCTAATCTTGTCAAGATCTTTCTGTTCTATTAGAAAAAGGACTTACATACCGTGGGCAAATTTACCAGAGACTCAAAGGGGGTAAACCCCGGCTTAATCGGGTTTGTGTTTTTTACCGTAGGCTTTCAGTTAATAGGAACTACCCTGCCCCTAAGCCTGATCTTTGGCTTCCTCGGAGGCGTGGCAGTCGGTTTAGTAGTAGCTTGGTGGCACAACGAATTGTTACTCAACCCCAACAAACGTTCTAAGGACAACGCCTCTGATCCTATTCTCAATAAAGAAGTAGTGGAAACAGACGGCAAATATGGCAAAAGTTACCCTCGTCAAGCTTCTACATTGTTGGGCTGGCTGTCTGCCCCAGAGGATCGCCGCTAGCTTTAGTTATTAGTCATTAGTCATTAGCCAACAGTTAACAGTTAACAGTTAACAGTTAACAGTCACCAATGCCCCATTCCCCATTCCCCATTCCCAATTGAATGTTTCTATTTTTGTCGAAGCTGCTGCCGCTGTTTATTTATCCTTTGGGCTTGAGTTGCCTGTTAATGGTGGTGGCCTTAATCACAGTGTGGAAGCGTCCTAAATGGGTGGCGTTGCCAATTGCTACTGCTCTAATTATTTTACTGCTTGGCAGTAGCGGTTGGGTGTCAAAATCCTTAGTTCGATCGCTCGAATGGCAAAATCTACCGCCCGCTCAATTCCCCCAAGCTGAAGCTATTATTGTGTTGGGCGGCGGAGTAAAATCAGCTTTGCCTCCCCGAAGTTGGGTAGAATTAGGGGAAGCGGGCGATCGCATTATCTATGCTTCCCGACTGTATCGTCAAGGCAAAGCACCTCTGCTAATCCTCAGCGGCGGTAGAGTAGACTGGAGAGGTGGTGGCACTCCCGAATCAGCAGACATGGCAGAAATTGCCCAAACTGTCGGCGTACCTGCATCAGCAATTCTCCAAGATCCCGATTCACACAACACCCATCAAAATGCCGTCAATGTGCGGAAAATCCTAGATGCTAAAAATATAAAAGGGCCAGTATTGCTAGTAACATCGGCGATGCACATGACGCGATCGCTCTTAATCTTCCAGCGTCAGGGAATCAAAGCAATTGCCGCCCCCACAGACTTTCAGATCACCCAACAGGATATCGCAGCATCCCAAAGCAATTGGCAAGCAGCAGCCCTAGATTTTTTGCCGGATACCTATCAGTTAAACCAGTCAACCAAAGCCTTAAAAGAATACATCGGCTTAATCGTATATCGCCTGCGGGGATGGCTGTAAGCTGCGACGCATATATAGCATTTCTCAGTTAAATGAGGTGCGCCCGGTAATTGGGAATTGGGCCTTGGGAATTGGTAACTAATGACAACAGTCAACAGTCAACAGTTAACAGTTAACTGACAACTGATAACTGTGTTAGCTTAGAGTAATTACAGCCAATATTTGCCCTAGTCGCCCCCAAACAATTATGTTGCCCCACGAGTTGCAAAACATTGTCCCAGAACCGACTCCAACGGCCGAAATTTTCCAACAGCACCAAATTGTCCGCGAGTTTTACGACGAAATTAAGTACCGCCAAGAATTTGAACTTTATTGCCAGTGGTATTATGCTACAGCGAAACAGCATCAACAGGAATTGCAGAAAATGCAGGGAGATTTTAACATTTTCGGTTGGTTCTGTCGGAGCAGGCAGAAAAATTAAGAATTCCAACAGAATCCCTACCTAGAATCTCCGATTTAGGTAGGGAGAGCAATCAAACAGCTAGACTTCAGAAGATATCAATTCAACCTCATCTTCTTTGAGATGAGCTTTAAATTTTTTGTCAAACTGTACTAGAATCGGCCAATTGGCACTGACAGGTCTGCCCTGCCATTCGTGAACGATCGCCACCACTTCTCCTTCCATATCCTTGACATCAAATGGTTGATTGCGATTTTGAGGATGGTGGTAGACAACAACAGATTTTTTAATGCAAACGCGATCGCCAACTTTCATAAAAAATTTCCGGGAGTATCGTTGACAGATTCAAATGTAGTGTTCTCTCTTCACAATTCTGCAAAGCTTACAACTGCAAAACACCTGCACACTTTGGGGACAGTATTTTTATCTTCCCACACAACTAGACTATTAGATCCCCGACTTCTTTAAGAAGTCGGGGATCTGGGTGTGATGTTTTTTGAGGTTGGACTACTTAACTTAACTGATTCAACCAACACTCAACATCAACGGCGAGAGTTTGACCCAACTCCAGCAACTGCCGAATCACGGGCAAGTCCCAGCCACTGTCTGAGTCAACGATCGCCAAGCCGGGAAGGTGGTCACGATTTTCGGTCGTCAAAGCAGCTTGTCGTTGCAGCCAGCCCAAACACAGAGGCACAATTTGACTGTGCATCGAATCAAAATACAGTTCCTGCGATCGATCCAAACACAAGCCCAGACTCAGCCGATGACCCACCGCAATCAAACGTTCGATGTTGCTGATATTGGTCGCTGAGTGTACGATACTGGTCGCTGAGGGTACGATACTGGTCGCTGAGTGTACGATACTGGTCGCTGAGGGTACGATACTGGTCGCTGAGGGTACGATACTGGTCGCTGAGCGTAGTCGAAGCGCTAAATCCACAGGCGATCGCCCCGTTACACCCACACCCTCAAGCAGCAGACTGTTGAGACAGCGCCAAACCAGCCTCTCCAAAATTTGCTTAACTTCAGGAACATTCAGCCTGGTGCGGAGGAGGCCGGCTTCTGTAGCAATTGCCTCAATTTCCGCCAGCAGCGACTCCATGTCTGCCGTTTCCTGTTCCAAAGCCCTCGCCGCCGTCAAACAGCGGTGTCCCAAAGCTACTTCAGCCGCCACCTGCAACTCCACAGGCACCGCCAAATCATCGCGGTGGAAGGCCATCATCACCCCGTAATTTTCCCGGTAAACCTGAGTGTAAAGCTGATCCAACCTGGTCAAATTTTCCTGACTCAGCAACTGCACGATGCGGTGGCGTTCCTCTGCAAACAAATCCCGCAAACTAAAGGACTGATCCCCAAACAGGCGAACCATTTCCAGAATTGCGTGGGCCGCCGAAGCTTCTTGCAATACGCTAAACAGCCGTTCTTTCAGCATTGTGTATGACCGGCGGCTGCCAAAAGGCTGAATGCAGCAGTGGAAGTCCCAACTGCCGAGGTGGAATGCAGCAAACACAAAAACTTCTGTTTCCCGCGTAATGTCCGAAGTTAACTGCAATTGACCCACGGCGAGTGTCATCGAACCCATGCGCTGAGTCTGGAAATCTAGCTGCTGGGTTTGATAGCAGTAAACTCGCTGTTCCCGGGGATATTTGGCAAACAGGGAACTAATTGCGTAGTGGGCTGCCACTTCTCGGAGACTAATTTGGGCTGTTGATACCATTTGGCGGTAAACTTCGGCTCCTGTTTTGAAACACTCAACGTTGCTGGGGACTAGGGAAAGTCGATCGATCAACTCCTTTTCTAGCTGCACACCGGTAACTTCCCCGGCCAATTCCACCGCACGGGCTGCGTAGCGCAAAATCTGCACACCTTCAGGGCGCGATACTTCTTCAAAAAACCAGCCACAGCTAGTGAACATCAACAGTGCGTGGCGCTGCATTTCCAGCAGGCGCAAAGCGTCTATCTGTTCTGTTCTGTCCAGTATGTGAACTTGATGTTTCGACAGGAACTTGTCCACAGTCGCCTGCGATCGATCCCCGATGACCTCAATATACTCATCTCGCGCCGCCCAGGGATCGGCAAACAATTTGTGCCCTGCTTCTTCATAAATTGGAATCAGTTGATCGCGCAGCCAATTCAGGGTATCTCGCAGAGGCCTGCGCCATTTTTGGTGCCATCCCCCGCCGCCACCACAGCCACAATCATCTTGCCAGCGATCGACCCCATGAGAGCAACTCCAAGCCGTCACCGGTTTGAGTTCCACTTCCCAAGCGCTGGGATTTTGACTTAAATAATGAGCAAAGTTCGTCACCGTCCAGCCACGACGGGGAAACTCTTCTGTAAAGGCGTAGGCGAGGCATTTTTCGGTACTGTGTTTGTGGTGTCCGAAGGTTTCGCCGTCGGTGGCCACGGAGATTAATTGGGCCGGTCTGTGGTCTCCCCGCACTGCTTGACCCAAGCGCCCTGCTAAGTGGTGGCTGTTGCTGAGAACGTCGTTGAATCCCATGTCTCGTGAGATGGGGCCGTCGTAGAAAAAGATATCGATGTAGGGGGTGTTGGCTGTTGTGGCTGGGGAATTGTGGGGGTGACTGCGACTTAGGTGGTGACTGCTCAGCGGTGAGAGTTGGTGGGTATTCATCAACCGCATTTCTGGTTTTAAATAGCAGCGGTACGGGCGAGTCGGATCGATTTGACCGCCGCCGACTTCATGCCATTCGGGATCGGCATTTTCTGCGCCGGGAAGTTGGCGGCAGCGTTCGGCTTGGGAGGGGGCTAGGACAATGAACCGAATGCCTTCGGCCACCAAAACTTCGAGGGTGGCGTAGTCTACGGCGGTTTCGGCGAGCCACATTCCTTCGGGTGCGCGATCGAACCGGGAACGGAAATCTGCGATTCCCCAGCGAATTTGGGTGTATTTGTCTTGCTCGTTGGCGAGGGGCAGGATGATGTGATTGTATACTTGGGCGATCGCATTGCCGTGACCATTGAGTCTTTGACAGCTTTTGCGATCGGCCTCAATAATCCGCTGGTAGACTACACTGTCGTAGCGTGACAGCCAACTCATCAAAGTCGGGCCGATGTTGAAACTGAGATACTCATAGTTATTCACGATCCCCGTGACTTCCCCGCGATCGTTCAAGATGCGGGCGAAAGCGTTGGGGCGATAGCATTCGTGATATATGCGTTCGTTCCAGTCGTGGGCGGGAGAGGCGCTAGCTTGGCGCTCGATCGCGTCTAGGTAAGGGTTTTCGCGCGGGGGCTGGTAGAAGTGACCGTGAACTGTCACGCATACTCCTGTTGCAGTAGCCGGACTCATGAGGGTTGCAGCCGTTACGGTTGGCCCTGACAATGGGTGCTGAGCTGTTTTGTTTTGAGACAGGTAAACCATTCGATCGAATCCTCAAGTAGTTAAAGACAGAAAAACAGCCAAATTAGTTACAGACGCCTTACGCAGCAAGGTTTTCAGCTAGGCCTTTGTCCGGGTTCATTTGTGGTCAACAAGTTTTGATACATATCTGTAGTAGTGTTGGCTTTGCAACTTGGCTTCCAATTGCCAATCATTCATCGAACCCAGGGTTTTTCCGCAAATGCTTGGGTATTGAGCGAGTTAATGTTATAAAGAGAGGGCTACTCTTCCTAGTTTCAGGCACTTTCGACCCATTTCAGGCTAGTGTTCGCAGGATTGTTGATTGAGTTTTCATTCACATTGCTGGATTCTAAAGTGTAACTGATTAAATCGCAAGTTTCCGCTGACAAAATTTAATATTTGGCCTATAGACGCTTTGCGCCTTTATACCAGAAGGAAGAAGGAAGAAGGCTATATAGCAATCCTAAATCCATTCTACGTCCATCAAGTTATGTAGGGGTAGTGCCAAGAGTGCCTACCCCCACGGATCGGGGCAATGGTTCAGGGCGATGGTTGGTGAGCCCTTCGGAAGCACTCAGGGTAAACTCCGTCGAACCACGCTTCGCACGCGCCTACCGCCACGGGGAGTAGGGGTCGGATTGCCCCTACAACAATTACACAATTCATTTAGGATCGCTATAGCGGCGAAGCTGAGCGGGTAAAAATCAGGAAGAAGGAAAATTCAATCTAAACAGATATCGATCGCCCGAGCATTGGCCTGCCAAGCATCCAGCATCAGCCAGTGTCCGGTATCGGGGAGCGTAGTTGTCATCTGTACGGGACCATCCAGGTCTCGCAAAAAAGCCCAGTAGTCGATCTCTAGTGCAACAAGGAAAAGAGCTTTACATCATTGCTGGGCCAGTGGGAAATAGTGGCAACATCGGTAAAAAGGAGCAGATTACAGTGCCAGCCAAAACTTGGAAAGTGATTTTGGTGCTGGATAGACAAGGATTGGGGATGCAGGGAGTCAAGACCAACACCAGGACGATCACGCTAGATGATGCTCAATGATAGCAGCATCAAGGGCAAGGGATGGAAAAGTTTTTGAGTACCGGTGCGCCAAGTAGAGCGGGAGACGGGGTTGAATTTTTGATCAAACCTGTCGCCACAGGTTCAGCAGGCGATCGAGAGCAAGGTTGACAATCAGTAGGAATTTGTACTCCCAAAAGACTTGCAAAACTCTAGTTAAAAGCAAACACAAGGGACAATTGACCTAGAACACAGTGCAAGTGGGGGATGTCCAAGCACAACCCTGTTTGTACAAGGCTTACAACCTCAGCAGCACGAGCAATAACGCCACAAATCACGGTCACGTAGAAAAAGTGACACTCCAGCTTGTTTGGTAATCGCTCACGTTCCCTAGAGTTATAAACATGGCAAAGCAGAACACCTGCAAACCTCAACCTCTAGTTCACACTATTTATTACTACAGAGCGTTTACCATGAAATCCCGCAAAATTTTAGGATTAGCCGTCCTCTTCGTCACTCTCAGCGTAGCGTCTCCGGTTCTAGCTCAATCCTTGACAGATCACAATGGAAAACCTATTCTTGTATCGGTAGAAAAAAGTATCAATCTAGATATATTGAAAAATTCAATACCAATGGTATTATCAGGCATTGTGGGATATGTATTCAATAGTGATCTCGTTGCCTCGATTTTCTCTTCCCATACAGAACACAAGCGCGAAACAACATGGAAATATCGAGAGTTCACTGCTCAAACAATTAAGGAGTTTGAAGGTAAATTAGAGACAGTTAATATTAGAAAAATGCTCAATAGCAACTCGCACTTAATTGATTTATTCCCAACAGCCTCTCACCCTTCCAATCGGTTTATTTACATTGACGACGATCGCCTGATTCAAGCTTTAAAAAAAGATGATGAATACGACAAAAACTTAAAAGAAGCCCAGGAAGGAGAGCAAGGCAAATTGCATAGTAGTGACAAGAATAAGGATGATCCCAGAAGACGCGAACCAAAATTGATAGATGCAGCAATTCGAGATAATTTTAACAGCTTTATGGAATCTCTTCAACTTTTTGAAGCTATGATTCAATCAAATTTAGTAACAGAAGATGAATTAAAACCCTATTTACAGCCTTTGTTTGAAATAATTTATCAGGTATCAGAGCGCGAACTACATCTGGAATCTAATAGTAAACCTGAGCAGGAATCTAATAGTAAACCTGAGCAGGAATCTAAGAGTAAACCTGAGCAGGAATCTAAGAGTGAATCTGAGCAGGAATTTAATAGTAAACCTGAGCAGGAATCTAATAGTGAACCTGAGCAGGAATCTAATAGTGAACCTGAGCAGGAATCTAATAGTAAACCTTGCTCCATTATCTTGACTTATCTGGGTTTGGATGAAAAGCAAACCGAACCTAAAGAGCAAAGCAAATTAACAACCGTTCAGAAGAGCGTTCAATCCCTAGCTAATCGCTATTATCAACGCAAAGCGTTAAAGTGAGTAAATCTCAAAAAACCGCTTTCAATACCAGAGCTGCTTAATTGATGGATACACCCAAAATGAAACCCGACTCCCCATTTTGTTTAAGGAGAACGGGTTTTTTTGTAACGCTTAAGTCTCCACCACCTTTGTCGCCAATCCCGCCCACTCACCACCGTTCGTCATCCCAACAATGTAAGCATCGATGCTGATGTTGCCCACCCTGAAAACTTGCAACTGTGATAAATTCTGTTTGAGTACGCTAACAAGCGTGCTGGAACCGCTGCACTATCTCCCGTTCCTTTGAGTCGTGCCAATCTTGTTCTTGGGTGGCGATCGCAAAAAACTCATCCACTGTGACCACTTCTATGAGGGCATCGGATGGGTGGTTAGTCAGTTGCAGCAGTTTCTGTGGCGTCAGTTGTCCTTGTGCCGCTAATGACCTCAAATGGGGCATCCGATTCGAGTCGTGAAAAGTAGACCCTGGCCCGTGCTTGTTGAAGTTTGGCGGTGATGGAGTTACTCATGGTGATGGTTTTACTCTTCTCTTACCCGCCGTCAGCCAACCCGGAAAATGTCTTTGCACAAAAACTGCATAAAATATCAGCTAATTTAGTAATGGGCTAAAATTAGAATTAACGTTATATTTTTTGGGTTGAGAAGCAACATGAATATATCGACTCTCAAAATGACAGTAATAAGTAGTTTACTTTTTTGTCTGACATCTGGATCTCCAGCAGAAGCGGCACAGGAGTGCTTTCACAATCAGCCGAAGTCAATTTAGATAGTAGCGGGAGTGCGATTTCAAATAGAATTCTATCGAGTGCCAGACTTCTTTACAACTGATGAATACGGCAGACAAGCTGACTATGAATCAATACTACGTTGATGCTGACGGGGGGCTTCCTATCTTTAAGGGGGGAGAATTGTACTACAGTAATTTAGAATCTATCATCCGGGGAGATGAGATTCATTTAGGAGGTGACGTTCACATCCGCAATGCTTTTGGGCCAGACATGAGCTCTTCAAGCTCATGAGGTTGGGGGTCAATCCGCGGTTCTGTTCCCTACACCCTAGGAAGGAAATCTCCTCTCACTTCTAGTCCCGCTACAGCTTATTGGTGACAGTGACGGCAAATTTAGCTACCAATTAATGTGGACTGAATATGGCGGTATGGCAGGTTACATAGATGCAGAAACCGTACCTGAACCTGCTACTGTCTTTGGTAGTTTTATGGTTTTAGGAGGTTTAGGAGCTTTTCAAAGAAGGAACAAGCAATTAAAAGGGCTGCATTCACGTCCTCGGTAACGACAAGGACGCTCTCCATCGTCTGGGAGATTTCCAGAATTACTCGAACTCAAAATAGGAGTCGATCGCTCTCGAAATTCTGCAACTTCTAGAATCAGCGGTGCTGATTTTACGTGAGTAGGGTTGGTATGGGCGATCGAGTGAAAGTAAAATCAGTTTGATTGAGGAGCATCAAGGTAGCTTGCAGATATCCATGCGGGATACCAAAGATGCGACTGGGTGGCCAAAACCAGCCAGTACCATGCTGCGCCGCCACCATAATGTAGGCAAGTGACCAGCGAGAGCGCTAAGGCTGAAGGTAACGCGATTGTACTCTATTAATTGACCATTCACGAATTGCCCAGTAATTTCACCAAAACGATGACCAGCATTGTCTACGTCTGGATTAGTAGCAATAGTGCTTTTCCAAATGCGCCTTTGGACGCTGAAGCCGAAGTGACCGCCAGAAGATACCAACCATAACTTGTCTATGGCATTGAGGTCGGAACAGGGAATGCGTTCGATTTCTCCTGGCTCGAAGGAATCAGCAAATTCTCCAGGCCCAACGTTTCTGAGCATGATTTTGGTTGTTTCCTCATCCGCTTGTTTCCACTGCCTAGCGCCTAAGAAATCTCGCAGTTTGGCGTAGTCTTTGTAGAGCGCTTCTACAGTGAGGGAACCAACAAGACCATCAGCTACAAGAAGTTGGTCTTTTTGAAACGCTCTTACGGCTGTTTCAGTTTTGGGCCCAAATTGACCGTCTTGGTTGCCGGGATGCCAATGAGGGCGATTCGATTGTTTAGATAAATCGATCAGCCGCACCTGCAATTCCCGCACATCCTGTCGTGCGACTGCCAAGCCATCACCCAATTTGAGAATACTTTTCCATCCCAACATGATCTGAGTCTCTTTATTTTTCTGTGTTCTTAAACCTATTCTCAGCCACGCTATGCCCGATCGACCAGTCGCATCTTTGAGTGTCACTCATTTGAGCGACAGAAATCCTGATTAGTTTCGCTCAGATTTGAAACAAAAATAACCCTGAGTGATTTTTTCAGGGTTATTGATTTTCTATTAATTTCCCTAGTGAGACATTCGGGAAGTTTCCCGGCTACATAGTTTTATCAAGTTTCTACAGCTACGGTTGGTGTAGTCGAACACTTCGACTACGCGAGCGTGCGATGGTGCGTGTGTAGTCGAACCACGCCACGCTTTTGATCGGAATATTGTCGGTAACGCTCACGGTTTCCATTCGATTAGTTGCCTTAACAAGTGGGGAGTTCTCTACATTAAACCTCATACAGCGCAAGATATCTAAAGGTCATTTGCGAGGCTTAGGAAATTCTAGACAAAAACGCCACCCCACACCCTCAATTAAAACGTCAAAACCCTTATTCAGTAAAATATCGAGGCTCACAACGAAACAATAAACCTTTCAGCCGTTTTTCCACACCGTCGATCCTTGACTTGATTTTCCAAAAGCCCAGAGCTCTGCGCTTTTACCCCCCGGCGCAAAACTGCAGTGGATTACAACGCGATCACGTTAACCCTCAATACCCTAACTTTCCCCGGCGAAAACTGGGGGATTTGTTTGTGGGGACGGTGTAGGGTACTGGGTTCTACTGCTGATGCGTTACAAATTGTTGCGCACTGATGCCGTAATGCAGTAAAGAGTGAGATACTTCACATCTGTGTTGCAGCATAATTGGGACATATTCACCTTGTATAAAGCGAGTTTAGGCTTTATTTGGGCTTAAAATTTGTTTAAGTCCCGCTATCCCATTTTGCATAGATCTTGGCGGATACCCCAGATGGATTAAATTTCTGCCAATTTGGCAACATCATCTATTGGGTGTGGTGTTTAATGATTTCATATAACAAGATTTGTTGGCATCTGCTTGAAAAAATTGGAGAGTAGTAGGCAGTCAAGTCTGTTTTAATGGGTAATTTGATTTTAAAAGGATTGATCAACAAGGCTTTCTGGATTTTGCCACCCATCAATTCATCCTTGACAGCCCATTAGGCTTCTTTTGCCTTGATCAATCCCACTTGAAGTCAGAAAGGCAAAGCCGGGCTGGATAGACAGGGGCATCGTCCGTCTAAGCCAGAATAAAAAGAGGATTTATGAACAAACAAGGGATGAGCGCAACCCAGGTTGCACTGCCAAAAGGTGATGGGTGGCTACCGAGATCCGTGCCCAATGAAACAGGTTGTAAATTGTTTAGTGTTCAACTACCGGAAATAATTAACAAGCAACCGTAAACCCTTATACAGCTGCAGATTTATGAACAACGTTTTAATGGTTCCCGTTCATTTGGATGCTTTGTATCTTAACAGCGATCGCCTTCTAGTAGAGGCAATGGCAGATTTTAGCCGCCTTCCTTATCAGGATAAGCGAGATGTAAATCCTAATATTGCCAATATCAGCGAAGAAATAGTTTCTCAGCCGTTTCAAAATCAAAATCTTTATCTGAAAGCGGGAATTCATTTACATTGGGCCTTGCCAGATGCTCTGACAAAAGGTGTTCAAACTCCCAAAGATCCTGAGAATCCTCAGAGTGGAGTAAAAACAGATTTTCCAGCAGTTCCTAATCGTTGGCTTGTCATACGCAGCTACAAAAAGAACGGCATTAATGAGATTCAAGCGCGATGGGTAGTAGAGAGTGATTACCTCTATTCCGCCGACCAAGGAAGTCAAACGGGTAGTATTGCCTATCCGGTTCAAGAAGCTCAACCTTTTCGCTATTTAGGGCGCAAAATGCCTTTAGCGGATTGGCGAGAGGATTCTCAAGAAACGCAGAGCAATCGCTTAAAACAGCTAACGGCGGTAGGTTATGGAGAACCCGCTTTTGCCACTTTTTATCCCAACTGTCATAGCGTTTTTGGGTTTTACGATGATTACCCTCCTCAAAGTCTTGATGGCTTACAGTATGAAGTTATTGGCTGGTATAGTGACACAGAAGATGATTATTTAAAGGCATTAATTGGAAAATTAAATCAGCCCACTAACAAACAAGTTCTCGAAGCTATACAGAAAGACTTGAAATGGGTAATTCTATTAGATGTCAATAAACAAGTTTTCTTGGACAGCTTTGATGTTCAAGGGGAATCTATCTGGAATGAGTTAATAAAAAAAGAAATTTTAAAGCCAAAGGCTGAAAATAAAAATACAGCAGTTTTATTACGCTACGATTTTTCCAAAGAAGAACTTACACAAGAACTTCAAGATAAAAAACAACAGATTGATAACTGCCTAAATCAAGTTATCTCAAGAGCACAATTACCTGAGCAGATGCTCTGTTACGCTCGCTTAAAATTTGCACCCCAAAAGTATATAGATAATTCAAACCGAGCAGCTTCTGTAGAAGTCGCCGTGGGCAATACGGGGACAGAAGCTTTATCTGCTTACTTGGGTCAAAAAATTGATAGGGATTATAAACCTATCATCGAAGACCAGTTGGAAGCTCTACACCTATCTTCTACCCTAGAACATCGGCAGTTGGACATAACTCCCAAAGTCAAGGAGGCACGACATGAAAAGGGCTTTAATGCCATTGCTGCGGGTACGCTGTGGACGATTCGCTCAGAAAGCGCGACAACGGTTGATGCTGAAAATGCTCATAATCAGACAGAACTGACTTTACCCGATGACATGGCTGATTTACTGAATGAGCTAAATCTCAATCAGCAGAAATATGACTGCGTCCTCAATGAGCTTGAGTCGATGCGTCGCCAGCTTTTTTCTGATTGGTACAAGTATATGCTGAGTACCTATCCCCCGCAAGGAAGCAGAGATCAGTATCCCGATATTGATGAAGTCAAATATTATATTGAGGTGAAGGGAATTGCTCCTTTACAAGCCAAACTGAAGGCGACGGGAAATCTGATGTTGTCAGGTGATAATTCTGGCAAGATTACGACTGCTTCTGCCGGGAAGTCTTCCTCTACCTCTATCGCTTCTCAACTAGCTACTGCAATTAATCAGTTACTGCAACAAATAACAGATCTCAATAATAAAGAAGAGGTAAAGCAAGCTAAAACAACTTACATTCTTCAACAAATAACCAGCCCCCGTTACTGGCAACCAAAAGAACCTGTATTGTTGATAACGGGTGAAGCTGTGAAACCCTCCCCTAGACATGGCCAAGATGGACGCTTTAGAGATGAGGGTTTACTGGAATGCCAAATTTTAGAGGATGTTAACCTCCCTCATGATGAAGATAGCGTTGCAATTATCCACAATAAAATTGATGAATTAGAAAAAAATTCACAAGGTGAAGAAACTATTGCTTTTAGCACCTGGGAAGAACAACCTTGGCATCCTTTTTTACTGGAGTGGGAGGTGGAAGTTTTTCCAATTCGAGAGGGAAGTAATTATACAAATTATAACGGGAACTACAAGAGTCAATTTATTACTAATAATTATATCCTCAAGGAAAATGAACCAGACCTTTTTTTAGATTCAGGTAAGGGAGCTATAGTGAAAGCCGCTAATGTTTATAGTGGTCGTAGTATCTTAACTCCCCATGCAGGAATTAAGCTCAAAGAGCAGTTGGAAGTTTATCTAAAGAAACAAATCTTACCCGAATATTACCAGAAGAATAACATTCCGAAGGAACAGCAAAAAGATGACTATCTAAATAATAATGATAATTGCCAAGCTCTCAAAAAATGGTATGAAGAAGCTTATGCTTTAGAGCTAAATACAGCAGACAAAAAGGCTAAGAATCCGATTTATACAGCAATTCGCGCTGATGAGAAACTCCATCAGCTAGGTTGGGATAGTCTAGCTCAATCTGTAAATTGTTTAGCCCAATCTTTGGGAGGCTTTAACGAAGCCTTGCTCATGCACAAACAAACTCTACAGTTGCCCATTGCTGACCCCTTGGGGTTTGTGGATTATCAACCGTTTACAGAAGTAGTCCGTGATGCAGTGCAACAGAGTATTCGCAGTGCCCCAGAACCTTTGAATGATTTTAATCCGATTCGTTCTGGGGCGATGAAGATTTTGCGCTTGCGGTTGGTGGATACTTTTGGACAGGTAAAAGATTTAGATGTCAGTCAGATTATTACGACTGAGCAGATGAGGACACCAGGAAGTCTTTATCTAGTCTCTTTACCTCCTCGATTAGTACAACCAGCCCGTTTAAATTTCCGTTGGTTATCAGCAATTGAGGGCGAACAGGAAATGAATAGTCATCGGGCGACGACTCCCATTTGTGGCTGGATACTTCCGAATAATTTAGATAATAGCCTCGCTATTTATGATAATCAAGGTAAAGCTTTGGGTTCGATTTATGTGAATCAACAAGCTCAATGGGAGGCTGCACCAGGAGATAATTTGCCCCTGGTAATTAATGATATTAAAAATACACATTTAAGGCGATTAGTCAAGCATCTTATCTCTAGTAATAACGAGGGAAATAGTAATTTCCTGGAAAGTTTTATTACTGCTTTAGATAACGGCTTAGAGAATATTGACCCAGAAAACTTTGCTCAACATCAAGGTTTAGCATTGTTAATGGGACGACCCCTTGCAGTGGTGCGGGCCTCTCTCAATCTGGAATTACAAGGACTTCCTACCCTTAACCAAGATTGGGATGTATTTTGGCATGATTTAAGGCGGGATACGAGGGAAACAGATGATTTTGAGAAAGTTGAAATTCCTGTTCGTTTAGGAGAATATCAGCAATTAAATGATGGTTTATTAGGCTATTGGCTGGAGGAAAAAGATAGTCTGAGCCAGGAGTTTTATGCCCCCCAAAGTAATATAGATGGAGTTAATAACTCTTGGATTAAACTTCATAATGCAGACAATGCTTGGCATATTGATCTCAATTTAGCAGAACCTCCACAAATGGTGACTATGCTTATCG
>Ga0316608_1000584_pt1 | contig 16524 bp, 17 predicted proteins | sample MIS2016152B_MG_FD_207673 | JGI IMG/M metagenome (GOLD analysis project Ga0316608, IMG submission 207673) | Microbial mat bacterial communities from Middle Island sinkhole, Lake Huron, Michigan, United States - MIS.2016.152B | ecosystem: Environmental > Aquatic > Freshwater > Lake > Sediment...
CCCCTCAACACATGCTTAGAGGAAATAGAAATATCGTCCTGAACAAACTTTACATTGATTCCATGCTCATTGTAAAGTTTTTCATTGTAGGTCTCAACGTATTGTCCTCTGTGATCCTCAAAAACATTTGGTTTGATCAAGAGAACACCGTCCAGTTTTGTTTTGTTTATTTCCATGTACCTGATATCCTTTATCCTTCGATAAATACAACTTATTCAATTACACAGTACGCAGCAGGTGCGACCGCCCACGGGATCGATTGTAATTTCAAGTGATGTTTTTTGATAAATTGGTCTACCGCTATAGTTTCGCCAGGCCACTCTTGAACAGCATATTCATCAAAGGCAATAACTCCCCCTGGAACCATATAATCAATAATTGACTGCAAAACGATGTTGGTTGGCTTGTATATATCCATATCCATCAATACAAATTTAAAACGAACACCAGGATTTTCTTTCACGAACTGGGGGAAAGTTTCTGATACGTCCCCCTTAATGATATGTATACGCCCACCGATGGTGCTGTTGTTTTTTTTGTGCCAATCAAGGTCTTCAAAGAATAATTCTTGATTTTGTCGGAACCCCCCCTATTTTTCTTTGAGAGGTTTCAATGATACTATTATCCTCTGAAGTTAGTTCTGTTATCCCCGTAAAAATGTCAAATCCATAAAGGTGGTTTGAACAAGCGTCATCTTTTTCAAAACTTGGACGATTAAATATCTCAATAAGCCTCGATAGATAATAGAATGTGGATCCGTTATAAACACCAAACTCTGCTACCGATCCCGGTATCTCCCACGTTTTTTTATACAATTCGTAAATTGCCAAGTGTCGCTCAATGTGTGACCGATACAGAAATCCAGCATACTTAGAGACTTCAAAAAAGAAGTCTCGCTCTCGCCCTTTATCATCAATCATTTTCATAGCCTTACTCCTTAAAATAATTTTTCCGAGCCAAAAATTCATCAGCATTGGCCATGTACCATTTCCATGTCTGCTTCAAACCTTCCAGCAGGGTTGTCGTAGGATTATAGCCCAGCATCTCGCGGGCGAGAGAGATATCCATCACCCGCTTGGGAAAGCCCGACGATTTAGTATCGTCAAACCGGTAATTGAACGGAATGAAATTGTTCAGCGTTTCTACAAGCTCATAGATGGTGTAACCTTGTCCGCTTCCGAGATTCACATAACGGCATTGCGTTCCATGATGCAACGCAAGAATCACTCCTTCCGCCACATCTCTACTATATGCAAAATCCCTTATCGCCGAACCATCTCCCCAGACCACAAGCGGATCTTCACCATGATAAATACGGTGCATCAGTGAAGGGATCACCATGGCGTTTTGAGGATCGAAATTGTCGCCGGGTCCGTAGACGTTACAAGGTCTGACGATGGCGAAGTTCTTGAGTCCATATTGAATCTGGTAAGCCTGAACCTGCATTTCCGCCATTCGTTTGGCCCATCCGGGAAACATATCCATTGGCGGTTCGGTTTCCATGGTTTCAGACTCCTTGAAAACCTCGGCGCTTCCGTATGCCCCGATAGAACTGGTATAAACGACTTTTTGCACCTTGTTCACTCGGCAGGCTTCCAGCATGTTGGTGTTCATCATGAGCAGTGGGACAAAAAAACTGGCCGGTTTACTCTTTGTAACCTCAATGGAACCTTTGATGCCAGCAATATGGAAGACATAATCCGTATTACTGGTGATTTCTTTGCAGAAACCAAAATCACTCAGGTCACCGTAGATATGTTCTGCCACAGGATGAACAGAAATCTGGTCCAGAGAGACGATTGTCACTTTGACGCCTATCTCGGATAGAAGGCTGACGATCTCGCGGCCAATCATGCCCGTGCCACCTGTGACCAAGGCTTTATGTCCATTCATTGTCTTGACTAAATCTTCAGGAAGAGACATTTCATAACTCCTTTAGCTTTTAAGGTATGCAGGGATATTCCGATCCCTACCGTATGCAATGATCCATGCCCAGTATTTTCGAAGCTGTCCTAAAAAATCATACGGGTCAAGTTTATACAGATATCTCCCTTGCGGATCGCTATAACCAATCAAGTGAATGGGTTTAACAGATTTAAGCCTGATTATGGACCGGGACAGCAATTCAGGACTGGGAACAAGATCAGCTGCATTTTTTAATGCCGCATCAAGCGAAGTGTAGCTCGGCCTTCCATCCGGACTCTCAATGAAAATCCTATCAACAGGAATGTAAACAACTTCAGGCATTGTGAGGTTGTCAATGACGATAAGGTCATCGGAATCAATAAAAAAATCAGCAGATTCTGCATTCTCTTTGATATGTTGTATACTGGCTGCTTTCGTTACGGCAATGACTTGTGATTTAGATACGAGCCACCTCAGCACTAACTGGAAAATGCTCTTTTGGTATTTCTCCGCGATCATTTTCAGGCACTGCAATGAGTCAGACCCTAAAGACAAGTTCCCTTGTCCTAATGGGCTATAGGCGATCATAGTAATGTCTCTTTGCTGGCAGTATGGTAACATTTCATCTTCCACCAAGCGGTCAATGAGGTTATACTCCACCTGGTTTGACACAATTCCCGGTGAAAAGATATCTTGCACTTCCCGCAGATCGTCCGTGGTAAAATTACTTACACCCACATAACGCACTTTACCATCACTGACCAACCGGGTGAGCGCGGCTACCACCGGCTCTATAGGTATGAACGGATTAGGAAAATGTACTTGGTACAAATCAATATAGTCCGTACCTAACCTACATAAACTCCCCTCCGCCGCCGCCAAAACTGCCGCGTATGTGTGATCAGTCTGGGGATTGAACTTGGTAGCCAAGACGACTTTTTCTCTTATACCCTTGATGGCTTGACCTACTAATTCCTCCGATAATCCACCGCCGTAGAGATCGGCTGTATCAATAAAATTCATTCCCAACTCGATCCCTATCCGCCATCCTTTGATTCTCTCTTTCGCCTTATCATCATCATACCATGCGTATGACCCAACATGTGTCGCGCCCTGTCCGATTGCTGATATTTTCAAGTTGGTGGAACCAAGATTTTTGTATAGCATCACACTGAACTTTCATCCTCGCAAAGATTGGGCAGACTATCTTTTGTGTATCTGACACGGATTGTTTTTTCCAACTCAGGAACTTCGGATGGAATTATCTCATCCAGTCTGCATATCCGGTTTTCTGACACACCTAACGATTGCAAATGAGAAAACACTCTATTCGCATACCGGGTTAATGGGATAAGAAAACAAACTTCAACAGACATGCTTTCAATTTTTTCCTTGGAACGTTTTATCACTTTAAAATCAAGATACGGCGTGCCCACTTTAGAATCATCGATATCCATGACTCCGATAATTTGAACACCGGCAAGGAAAATCTCCGACATGCCCTGAAATTCCGCCTCGTCCATGCACGGTGTTACAATAACCGGACACTCACCGTGCTTGATGTGTTCAAAAACTTTTCTGTTGCGGTCATAATCATTTTTTACATGTTCAAACACCATTGGGGAAATGTTCATGGCCTGGTTGCAATGGCGGCAGGCTACTTTAAATATTCCAAGAATGCGTTGTTTAAACCGCTGGTAAATATTCACTGTGCCACAATGGGGACATTCGATCTTTAACCTGTACCCTTTCTCACCTTCAGAAGAACTCTCCAAGCATTTGCCAAAATGATCATTTAAGATGATTGCCTTCGTGATTTCTTTTTTCAAATGAAACCATTCAATATGGTTCATTGATGTCATATTTGGCGGTCTATTAATGCAAGCATCTAAAAAATCTAACTGCTGACGATGTGTAAGGTCTCGTTTGGTAATCTCTTGCTCCCATAAAACAGAACCCGGATATGGGCGAACATACCCCATAGTAAGGTGATAATCCCGGTGTTTTCTCCAGAAATTAAGCGTTTCCTCCGCTGTATTTAACGTTTCAGCAGGATCACCAAAAATGAAATAGCCCTGTATGCCAATGCCCGCTTTGCGTGTCAAACTCATCGCTCGCTCAATTTGTGCGGCATTAATATGCTTATTCATACTCTTAAGCACATCATTGTTTATGCTTTCAAAGCCATAACTAACCACAAAACACCCGGCATCTTTGAGATTATTCAGCAACTCGTCATCAATAGTATCCACTCGCAACTGGCACATCCATCGAACCGGTCGCGATAGTTGTTTCAGCCGATCGCATATTTCAAAAAGACGCTCTCTTTTAAGTGATAAAAGTTCGTCAAAAATAGCCAGATTGTGTACATCGTATTTATCGACAACATGTTCCACTTCGGCGATGAAATCATCCACTGATCGGCTACGGTAGTGCTGACCTAGCGGATGATAACAAAACGTGCAGGAAAAAGGGCAGCCTCTACTAGAAATTATCGGATAAAATCTTGGCTCATCATCAATATATAAATACAAATTGTCATTGGGCTGCTGGCGCGACAAGTATGTCTGGATATCAAACCCCTCCACATCGGGCCATGCACACTGGTCAAGATCTAAAATCGGTGATCGCGGTTCAGTCAATACCATAGGACATCCACTGATGCGATAACCAATTCCATTCACACTCTTACAGTTATAGCAACCACTTTCAAGTGCGGCAATCAGCTCCACAATGGTGATTTCCCCTTCTCCCATGACCATGTAATCAGGCTTGAGATAATTATACATCATCTCCGGAGATGCCGTCACCACCCCTCCGCCAACAATAATCTTTCCCGTTGAATTAATAGCCCTCACTGAATCAATAATTTCTTTGATGGATCGATAATGTGCGGATAAACCTCCTGTTAAAATATACCCGTAAAACTGGCCTTTCATGAACTTATCCAGCAATTCATTAACGCGACCGCTGTAATGATTCAAATTAAAGACATCCACGCTATATCCGGCTTTTTTTAAAGATGCCGATATATAAGCCAGCCCCAAAGGAAATTCATAATAACCGCGCTCCGCATATGGTCCATAGCGGGGGACAATAATAACGATTTTCGCATGTAAAAATTTTGTCATAACTATTACCTCGATACCGGATGCCAAGCGACGAATGAATAACCCTCGTGATATTGTCCGCCAAATGTTCGCTGAACCTGCATAATGCGGATTTTCCCTTGTTTTTCATTTTGCCGCAAGGCATCCAAAAAACCTGTCAAATAACGACGCTGCTTGGTGTATTGTAACGTAATGAAATCAGCTGCAGCCTTTTTTGTATATATCTCATTCATGGTTTCTAAGTGAAGACACACCTGTGGTTTTTTCAATAGAAGAAACTCTAAAAACGGTTGGAATCCCGTACCTAACTGCTCCAAGGCACCAACTGTAAGAACAGCATCTTCTTCCCCGATTTCAATAGAGTTATCAGGTTCATACATATCAAATAATCGTCCGTGAATGTTAAGCTGCTTGCTTTTTTGTAACTGCTCAATGATGGCGCATGAAGACGCGGACCAGTCTAAACCATATAAATTCTTGTCCGGATACATTTCACCAGCGGCTACCAGATTAAGTCCGGTACCACATCCGAATTCGTATATGGCTCTGGACTTCTCAAAATACTTTTTAAACAATACCATTCGTAATACTGTTACAAATGCAGTCTCAAAATTCGGATTGGATAATATAATATACTCACCATTCAATCTCATCACTGCATTCCGTCTCACAAATCGAGGGATAAGGTTGGCGGTGTTCCCGCCGCTCTCACAAAATGCATTCAGATTTTCACTCCATCCCTTTTCCCATGCCTCCTTTCGATGTGGTCCGGAGGGCGAGAAAACACCATCTTCAAGGCACCGGAGAGACTCATAAATAACATTGTCTTTTTCTACAGGATTCAAAAAACGATAATGAAAATCATTGTCTATAATAAAGCGGCGGCATTCCGCACTGATCTCATTCTCATTAACTCCAAGCAATAAAGCAAATGATTTTACATCAAGCACATGGTCCATTTTCTTGCCATTTGCCAGCGCCTCAATACCAGTACTACTGCCTTCAACATTTTGGGCACTATCCCGTTCCAAAACACTGAAAATCTGCTTAGTAATTTGATCAACCGATATCCAATACTTTTCCTGCATTAATAAATTATCACCTTGATTCGAGGATGATTTTTCTGAAAGAGCTATCCTTTTGATTCGGATAGCATTACCACGACTTGTACATGCTTTTATAACCATTCTTTCGATTCCATCATCCACCACGTCTTCTTCCAGAGTTACAAGTACTTTATATTTACCGGCTATTTGTAAAAAACAATCATTGTCGAATGGATTGACTCGGGAAACGTCAATCACACCAGCAAAAATACCCTTTGAAATCAAAATCTTCGCCGCATCACACGCTGCATTAGTCATGCCCCCTGATGTAACGATTGCAATACGTCTGCCAGCAATGACCTCTTTCATAACTGCTCCATAATCGGACTGATAATTTTACACGTTGGGGTAAACACATTTATCCCTTCACAAATAAAACCGCACGCTATCAGCATTTTCTTTGCCGAAAAAATCGAATATAAGAAATCACTGTTCCTCATAGCCTGTAAGCATACGCTTGGAAGTATGCCTGAGCAACCAAGAAGCAGTTCCTGAAAATCAGAAGTCCCTAAAATCATCGCTTAACCGTTCCCCTCAATGCTTATATCCCATCCATCCAAGCCATCCGTTTTGAAATTCGCCCTCAACGAGGCAGCATCCTTGTCGCCGCCTATAACCAGCAGATGGTTTTTCAGTTGGTTCCGAATACCATTGAGTTGGTGGGAAAGCTTCAATAGGGGTAGATACCGTTCCTGATCATCGACCAACCCTTCCATGGCATCCTTGTTGTTCCATATATGCAGGTTCAGCTGCGCCAGCGCGATGATCACCCGAATGAGACGGGCATCCAGCTTAAGTCCTTTCTCTGCAATAATCACATCAATGTCATGCTCGACACGTTTCATTTCATCCCGGATAGCTTCTTTTCCATCCCGAAAAGATAGTTCCTTGATCTGATCTACGGACAACCGGTCAATCAATTCAGCCAAAGGTGGCAAAAAGCGGCGTTGATGGTCAGTCAATATCTATCTCCTTTTCATGTCTGCCAAGTCACGGTTTTCCTGTAACCATGCAAATGTTTTCTTTATACCCTCGGTCAAGGATACTCTGGGGATAAAATTCAAAAGCTCCACGGCTCTGTCAATTGAGAGAATACGGATCGGATCACCCGTTGGTCCTTCCGGCAGCCATTCCACCGGAGGCGGAGATGCCGCGCAGGAACAGACTATTTCTGCAATCTCTCGGATAGAATGCCCTGTGCCACACCCCATGTTGATGGGTAAGCCTGCCGGCGCCTCTTCCAATGCGATAAGTAGCCAGTCAGCTAAATCTTCGGAATAAATAAAATCTCTCTGAACCGTGCCATCGCCCCATATACGTAAAGGTGTCTCGCCGTCCATGACGCGCCGAACCAATGCCGGAATGACTTGCGCTGTGGCAGGATTGAAATCATCATAGGGTCCATAAACATTGGATGGTCTCACAATACGAACTGCTTTCCATCCATATTCAAGCAGGTAAGCTTCAGCTTGAATTTCGCCGATACGCTTTGCCAGTCCAGGAATACGATCATTCTGTAGGGGCATTCCATCCCAGACGGTATCTTCTTGCTTTGGTTTCGATGCTTGGGGATATTCGCAAATACTTCCCACAAATAAGAACCTCGACACCTTATTGCGAAAGGCGGCTTCCATCAGGTTTGTTTGGAACCACAGCATCGGAACGAGGTAACTGGCTACCTTCTTCTGTCCTATCCCGACAGAGCCTTTGATGCCTAATAAATTGAAAATATGGTCTTTGCCTTTTGTTACAGCCATGCAATTATCCAAAACAGTCAAATCAAGACGTTCAAACACAGCCTCAGCAGGCAGAACACGACGGGCGTAATCTTCCTCATCCATTGACACGACATGCACACTGGCTCCGCAGGAAAGCAGCCGTGATACAACAGGTATGCCTATAGTCCCTGTTCCTCCCGCTACCAAAACCTGTTTTCCGCTAAAAAATGATTTTACCAAGCATTGCCCCCTAATATTTTATTCCACAACAAAATAAGAGACCCTGGATGCGTATGGAAACCGCTTAATCCTAATATTATTAAGACCGAATATCTCCATCAGCGCCAATGTTTCTCCAGGTGAATCAGGATCATTCAACTCGTCAAATCCCAGGACACTTCCTTTTATCAGTCGTGGCTTTATGAGTTCCAAGCATTTTTTTGTCGGCTCATAAATATCAAAATCAAAATAAGCAAGAGCGATAATTGTTTCCGGATGGGCTTCTAAATATTTTTCAAATTCAATAGTCGCATCTCCGGCAACAATTTCATACTTTTGAATATGAGAAAGCGGATTGTCTCTTTCCTGACATTTGATAATCTTACGCAGGTATTCTGCATAATTTTCAGAAACTGAAAGCTTGCCTTTCTCCATCAATTCTGATTTGCCATCTTTAAGGTGAATAGAGGGAAACCCCTTAAATGTATCAAATCCGACGATTTTGCGATGACGATGAAAGGTGTCGTAAATACCTCGTAACGCAGCAAAAAGAGATGTATTTTGTCCCCATCGTGTGCCAAATTCGATAATAATACCCGGAATGTCAATGATCTGTGTATACAGATGATGGACAAAGAGTATTCTTGCCAAGTTTTTCGAATTCAAAAAAAGCCCTAAATTTGACAAAATTTCATCATCAGGTAGCGGACAATTTTTAAAAAGCTCCAAAAACTCTTCTCGCGCAGACTTTTCCTGAACATTGTCATAGCTGATATTACCAAACTTTGATTTTTCCATACTTTACTCCTTGAGTCTTAAATCAGTCATCCTCGAATTAGAACCGGAATCGCTTTATTCCATCCATGAGCAATAACCCATGCCCAGTAACGAATCCGCCCCTCAACAAGATCATACTCATAGCGACCGGTAATATCTTTTGATTTCCTCACACGAACAGGTTTTATCGCCTCATTTCTCCTACGCATGTCTTTAGCAAGGTCTTCAGGACTTGGTGTAAATCCGAGATCATTTTTTATAGCATCCTCTATCGTTTGATAAACTTTGCGACTGCCCTGCCCATCCAGAACAACTTTAACTTTATCAGGAGCAACTTCAATCGGAGCAGTCTGAAACGTATAATTGATTTTTTCGATGTCTTGACTATCCAACTCAAAATTGGCTGATTCTGCATTCTGTCTGATATGTTCCGGCTTTAAAGCCTTTGGAATAGTAATAACATTTTTATGACTTATAAGCCAGTTCAAAACTATTTGAGCAGGTGTCTTATTATATTTCAGAGCTATAGCTCGGATTATTTCAGATTTACTTTCGCCTTGGATAATATCTCCCTGATCCAGTGGGCTATAAGCAATAACTGCAATCGAATTTTCTTCACAAAATGGAAGAATATCATTTTCAATTGTACGATCAAATAAGTTGTATTCAACTTGTGCCGAAACGATTTCGCCACTTTCCAGAGTAGCTATAGCTTCTTTAAGCTGCTTCAACGAAAAATTACTAACACCGATAAATCTTATTTTACCTTGCTTTTTAAGCGTTTCCATTGCCCTTAGTGTCTCTCCGACCGGAATTGCGGGATTCGGCCAATGAATCTGGTAAATATCAATGTAATCAGTTCCAAGCCTTTTCAAGCTGCCGTCACACGCATGAATTACATTTTCATAGCTAAGATGCTCCGGTGACACTTTTGTTGCTATCAGCACTTTATCTCTGATTCGTTTAACTGCTTCCCCTATAATTATTTCAGAGTATCCCCCGCCATAATTTTCAGCGGTATCAATAAAAGTCATGCCTGAATTAATACCGAGTTGTAAGGCATCAATATATTTTTTATCCGACGTAGAATCTTTCTTCAGATAACCGCCAATCCCCATACTTCCTTGGCCAATAACCGACGCAAAGATATTATTACTTGATCCAATTGCATTATATCTCATTATTCATCACCTTTCCACAGCAATCAATAGGGAATTAAACCCTGAATTATTAAAATAAATGCCGGTATATCAATTTCCAGATAGCATTATTTAACCTTTTTTCTGTTAATAGTTATTATCTGATTATCATTTAACCAATTGATAACCTTATCAAACATTGTGTTAATATCTAAATTATGATAATGGTGAAGCCACTCCCTTGTCCCATAAAGTTTGCTATATTTATCATCTATACCAAATCTTTTCACGGGAATAAGAACCGACTGATCAATAACAAATTCACTAACGGAACTCCCTATTCCACCATTCAGATTATGTTCTTCAAGAACAACAATAGCCTTATATTTTTTTAGTAAATTCAGAAATACCGTTTTATTTAAAGGTTTTATTTGAAAAATATCCATTACTCCGGAATCAACAGAATGTTCACACAATTTTTTTGCCAGATCAAATGCTTGATGTGTCATCAAGCCAGTAGAAACAACAAGAACATCTTTTCCTCTTTTGTGTTCAAATATCCCTTCAGAAAAATTTGTTTCAGCATCGTATATAATAGGCTGTTTGCCTTTATCAAGCCTGACATAAACAGGAGATTCACATTTATAGGAAAGTTGGGCAGCAGCTTGGGATGCAAATTGATCACACGGATTGAATATGACCATACCGGGCAATGCACGCATTATTGCAATATCTTCAATAGCATGATGGGTAGGTCCATCGTTGGAATAAGAAAGACCGGGACCTGAACCGATTAAAGTAACAGGGAGTTTCATCGCACAAAGATCAATTTTGATCTGCTCAAAACACCGTTGAGTAATAAAAGGGGCAATAGCGTAAATAAAGACTTGCTTTCCACTCATAGCAAGCCCCGCTGCCACACTGACCATATTTTGTTCAGCAATGCCGACGTTTATGAACTGTTCGGGCATATCCCTTTTGAACGCATTCAGACTGAACGCTCCCATATCAGCCGTCAAAAATATAACATTCTTATCCTGTTTTGCAATCTTATATAATTCATCAAAAAATGCATCCCGGATATCAATAGCTTCTGTTAGTTGTTTCATCATATTAAAATCCTTTATTTGACAGAAAGTTCTTTTCGAGCAATCTTTAGCTCTTCTTCATTCGGTACGCCATGATGCCATTTGAGTTTGCCTTCCATAAAAGATACGCCTTTGCCTTTCAGCGTATCAGCAATTACAGCCAAAGGCTTTGAAGATTGTCTGTCTCTCATATTAGCAAAAACACCTGACAACTCTTTGAATGAGTGTCCATCAACTTCTTCCACGTCCCAGCCAAAAGCAAGCAATTTATCTCTGAACGGCTCCAAGCTTACACAGTCTTCTGTATAATCTAGCACACACTGCTGGTTGCGGTCAATAATGGCAATAAGATTATTCAGGTTATGATGAGATGCGAAAAGCAATGCCTCCCACACAGAACCTTCGTAACATTCCCCGTCCCCAAGTAGTACAAAAGTTAAAAAATCTTTGCTGTCCATTTTAGCACTTAAAGCGATACCAGCACCTATTCCAAGACCGTGCCCCAGAGACCCTGTATCCGCTTCAATTCCCGGAACACGACGGTCGGGATGTCCTCCGAGTCTGCTTCCGTTCTGTCCGAATGTTTTAAGTTCGGCGACATCAAAAAAGCCCAAATCTGCTAAAACAGCAAAAAGAGCGATTCCCGAATGCCCCTTGCTTAATATAAACCGGTCGCGCTCCTGCCATTGCGGTTTTTGAGGATCAAGTCTCAGTATGCCGCCGTAATAAAGTGCGACAAGAATGTCAGTACAAGAAAGGGCACCACCGATATGACCTTTTCCAGACGAAACAACCATTTCCAGAATTTGGGATCTTATTTCAACAGCTTTTTTTTCCAATTTCGTAATATTCATCTAAAACGGACCTTTGAATTTTTTTTCGTAGGAATAGAACTCTTCACCGGACAAGTCAGCTTCAGGGAGTTTCATCTTTTCCTCAACAGCCCGAATAATGTTTATAGCATTCGGATAATATTCATTTTCCAGCGGACGGGTACACGGACAGTGAGCATCTGCAAAACCAAGTCGGGTAATAGATGTCTTCAATTCCTCCATACAGGAATCATATACACGAGTCGCCACTTCCGCACCAAAACCGCAATGTATCCAATCATAATCAGCAATAATTAAATGTCCAGTCTTTTTTACAGAATCTATCACTGTCGTATGATCAAACGGTGAAATTGACCGGACATCAATAATTTCTATGTTCACTCCTCTCTTTTTCATTACCTCAGCCGCCTTGATGGCTTCGACATTCATCCATGAAACCCCGACAACCGTAATATCATCGCCTTCACGAAGTACCTGACATCCTTCAAGAGAAAGAGAATCCGTTTTTTCCTCAACCTCTCCGATTACATCATACAACCAACGGTGTTCAATAAAAACGACAGGATTATCATCTCGTATAGCTGAGATTAACATCCCTTTAGCATCTTTCGGCGTTGAAGGCATAACCACTTTTAAACCCGGAACATGTGCAAACCATGAATGAAGAGTTTTACTATGCTGCCAAGACTGTCCCCAGCCTCGACCGATAATTGCCCGAATAACCATCGGAACCTTGAAAGCACCACATGTTCCATAATGATAGCTGGCAATCATATTTGTCAACTGATTCATAGCAAGAAGCATAAAGTCAACACGCATGTGTACATGTATCGGACGCATTCCGTTGATCGCAGCACCTAAGCCGAAGCCTGTCATGGCATCTTCACTCAGCGGCGTACTGAAACAGCGATCTTTGCCAAACTCCTCCACCAAATTGTTTGAACTGCCAAATATTCGTTTATGATCTGCCACATCAATTCCATAAACAAATACACTCGGATCCCGCCGCATTTCCTGCGCCATTGCTTCATTGATGGCTTCACGATATGTAATTACTCTGCTCATGCGTAAACATCCTCGTATGCCAGAGTATATTCAGGTAAAGGAGACTTCTGAGCAAATAACAGACTATTTTCTATCTGTTTATCAATTGCCTTTTCCAATTCAAGCACCTCATCTTCGGAAATCGTCTGAAGTAATTTATTTCGTTGTAAATGAACAGGATCAATTTTGAACCATTCATTAAACACTTCTTTTGACCTGTAACCGGCTTTAAAATCCTCAAAAACCCCCACATGCTCAAGGTATCTGTAATATTTCAGATATATAAAACACGGACTGCCATTATTCTGCATCATTTTCAAGGCGTCTCGGGTAAGATTGTAAATCACTTCAACATCCGTTGAAGCACTTTCAAAAACATTGCAGTCAAACTTACGCACAATATCTGCTATGGACTTATAGCCATGTCTTTCTTCGGCAGGCACATGAACAGCTAAACCATTATCTTCACAGACAAAAATAACAGGCAATTTCTTCAGACATGCAAAATTCAGACTTTCCCAGAAAACCCCTTCATCAATAGCGCCGTCACCAAAAAAGGCTGCTACAATCTTTTTATTCCCGGTCAATTTATTAGCAAAAGCTGCTCCTACCGAAACAGGAATATGGCTGCCTACAATGGCAGATGTGCAGATAAGTCCGGCTTCGGGAGCCATCAGGTGCATAGAACCGGCTTTCCCTTTGGATGTGCCAGTTACTTTGCCATACATTTCGGCAAAAAAATTATCGGTTTCCATTGTCTTCGCCAGATAAATACCATGACTTCTGTATGTACCCAAAATTTGATCTTCTGACTTGAGAGCGCCACATACTCCCGCGGCAATTGCCTCTTCTCCCATAGACATATGCATCGGCGTTTTCATATCGTCTTCAAGGTAATGCTCTTGAATCTTTTCTTCCGCACGGCGAATCAGATACATTTTTCGATAAAGTTCAACATTCAGCGATTTCATACAGTTGCCTTTAATTTTGAATTTTCCATATCAGACATAATGAATCTGCTGATAATAGCTATTGGCACACTCACATATATATCACCATTAATGATTAATCTATATGCCTCTTTCAAAGAAAAACATTCCACATCTGCAATTTCCCTATCGTGATCACCACGATTTTCATATTCCTGTTGTGTAACATGTGCCATGAAAATATATATAAGGTTCGGATTCCGATTAGGCGAATTGGTAATCGGAGGAAGAATTTCAAGACGCCTCAAATCTCCGATTTTTATACCGGTTTCTTCAGCTAATTCTCGCCATGCTGCCTGAATCGGAGTTTCATTCTCTTCCGAACCCCCTGCCGGTAATTCCAATGTTTCATCATTAATTACCGGTCGTTTCACCCGAACCATAACTATGGAATGATTCTCAACTACAGGCAATATAATTACCTGAGACCGACTATATTCCACGGTAAAATATCCACCCCGATTCCGAACCGAAAACCACGGATTTTCATGGACAGTTTCAACAGGTATCAGTGATGAACACTGCGGCGCGAAAAGTCTCGGATCGTCAATTTCAGGCATAATCATCTTTTTATAATATATTGACTTTTTGGACCTTCCAGTTCATGCCAGTACAGAGAATTACCTATGTTAATATAATCATTATAACTTACTCTTCCGATCCGGTCTATAACAGGTGTCAACAAATCATAAAAATGGTTAAAAGGTAAATTAGATGAAAAATTTGATTGGTATTCTTGCAACAGTTCTATAGCGCAATCCTGTAACATATACAATTCATAAAGTAATGCCATCTTCAACACATTCATATCATTCCACTCAAAGTATTTCAAACCATTATTACGCTCAAAAATCGGATCACGCAGATATACAGCATCTCCTCCTAAAATTTGACCATACTTTGACGGATAATCTATTTTACAACTATTGCCTTCAAATGATAAATAGCCACGCGGTAATGCCTTGCGGGGAAATCTTACGATATCTATATCAAATAAATGGAAGCCATAGCTGCGTAATAATTTATCTATATTAGAAAAATTATCCGTATCTTTGAGCGGTCCGATACTTAGTTCAGTCTCTACCCCCAAAACATTGGAAAGACATTCCTGTGCGCCTTTTAATACGGAAAACTCAGCTCCCTCCACATCAATTTTTATAAAATCAACGTAACCAAGTTGTTGATCTTTAATAAAATTATCAATACTTATTGTCTCAACTTCAATTTCCTTTATGACCTCTAAACTATTATTAATTGGTGTTAAAAAACGTCCGATAAAGTTCGGATTTCCGGGAATAAATCCCGAACTCGGAGGGAAGTTCGTAACATAAAACTTCTTTCTTGTTTTAGAATCATAAATCGCATAAGGATAAAATTTAATATCAAGATTTTGCTGTCTATAGCCCGCATTCAGCCGGTTGCATTCCTGTTCATCAAACTCAAAACCAATGAATTTTAAAGCTCTCAATAAAGGCTGCCATAGGGGCTGAGGACCGAACCTCGCTCCGACATCAATGAGACAAAGTGGTCTTTCTTTTATCAAATTATTATAACATACAGCTTTGGAAAATACCGGATTTGGATTTCTGTTGCACAACATATTTTTTATCACCTTTCATTGTTAGTTTTTGAACAAGTTTTTTGTATTCACCATATCCAACGGTTCCAAACCGAAAAACCCCGGTGTAAAAAAAATCTTGATCAGCATGGTTCTTTACACAAGGCTTCCTGAATCAGTCTGAAAGCCTTCTGTCTGACATGTTCCTGTTCAACTTTATCTTCAAGCTGCACTTCGGTGAATTGTCCCTCGAAAGCCTCCATAGCGGCTCTTTTCAGCGCAAGCGGATAAGCTTCCCTCAACAGTTCCCCCAACTCTTCGGGAGGAACATATACCCCGCCGGCTTTCCTACGCCGGTTCGTGATCGCAATCTGATCGACCGAATTGCAGATGGAAAATTCCCATGATCTGGTGCTGCGATGCTCGGCTTCCTGTTTGATTAAATGCAACAGGAGAATAACAGCATAACTGTAAATCTTGTTGACTTTGTCCTCACGGCTCATTTCTTCCAATTCTCCGATGAGCAGCAACGCATCAGGATATCGTTGTTCTTCTACACATTTACGGAGTTCTAACAGTTCTTCCATAAGTCCCCTGCCCCAATTTACGCTGTTATATTTTCAGAGGTGTCTGAAAAATAGTAACGCTCTTCTCCCTATTCTTCAACTTTTTTTGAATCAGCGAAATCTGTTCTGTATTTCAACCAGCTAAAAAACAACCGACCCGCTTTTTTCACAAATCTGATCATACACATCCGATGACTGCTTCTGTCAGGACATTTTTATATTCATACGGATTTCATTTAAAACTGCCTGAATATCCTTCGCAACAGATGCTGTCACATTTGATTCACTGCCCTCATGTTTATGGTGAGGAAATGTCGCCAAATTCGGAAAATGAGGTGTATTATCATAACGAAATATCATAATTCCATCCGGCGTCTGATAGTGGTAAGCGTACATATAACATTCAATTCCGTACTGGACATTGACAAATTCCCGCAGATGCAAAACAGAGCCATCATAAAAACAGATACTT
>Ga0316608_1000585_pt1 | contig 16523 bp, 12 predicted proteins | sample MIS2016152B_MG_FD_207673 | JGI IMG/M metagenome (GOLD analysis project Ga0316608, IMG submission 207673) | Microbial mat bacterial communities from Middle Island sinkhole, Lake Huron, Michigan, United States - MIS.2016.152B | ecosystem: Environmental > Aquatic > Freshwater > Lake > Sediment...
TTACCGGAAATATTGGTAGTTGCAGTTGCATTTGATCAATCTTTTTTTTGCAAATATGCAACTTTTTTGTTTACGAACTAATTTTTGTAAGTAATTGAAATATAAAATAAGGGGCAGGAGTTCTGTAATTAAAGAATTAACTATAGTTTTACATCGAACTCACGTTTGTATATACTTATATGTCTAAATAATTTAGAATTGAACACAAGGACACGGAGACACAAAGTATTTTAATTTAGTGTCTTAGTGCCTTAGTGTTTAAAAATAAAATCCAAATTATATTCACAATTTAGTATATTCAAATTTTATAATTTATTGAAATTGAATTAGATATTTTAAAATTATCTAATTTTCGAATTATCTCATTGCTTAGGTTATTTTTTTTAATGATTGTCCGTAAAAATTACAAACCGATGACTTTTTTTTCTGTTTATTTTTTTACTTTTGTGTTTAAAACGGATATTCATATTTTATTTCTTTAATTCCTTCTTTATTTATCTTAGAAATATATAAATCAGCATTAAGCAAAATTGAATTACAAACTTCTTTCATAGCATAACCAACTTTTTTTGCAATATCCTCGTTTTCGCAAATTGCAAAAATTGAAGGACCAGAGCCTGATATACTGCAACCTAACGCTCTGTTAAACAATGCTACATTTTTTATATTGTTAAATCCGGGTATAAATTTTGAGCGAATCGGTTCGACAATAAAATCTGTTAAAGATGAAGAAATTAGCTTCAGATTATTTGTTGTAAGTCCAGCAATTAACCCTGCCACATTTCCCCATTGTTTTATAGCTACTTTAAGTGGAACTTCAAGAGGCAGAACTTTACGCATTTCTTTGGTTGTGAGCTCTATTTGAGGATGTACAACAACACAAAAAAGTTGTTCGGGGTAAGGAATTGAAAATATGTGCATTGGCTCGTAACTTCTTATTACAGTAAAACCGCCAAGCATTGCAGGTGCAACGTTATCGGCATGTCTTGAGCCACTTGTTGCAAATTCGCCTTCAATTGCAAAATCAATTAATTGCATACGGGTAAATGGTTTTTCTAAAAGTTCGTTAGCTCCAAAAACTCCGGCAATTGCACTTGCTGCACTTGAGCCTATACCGCTTCCAACCGGAATTTTTTTTGTAAACGTAACTGTAAATCCCTGCAATGAATTCATTTTTTCGAGCATTGATTTTAAAGCAATTGTTGTTACATTTTTATCCGGTTCCAGAGGTAATTCGATATTTGTTTTATTTATGATTTGTAAATTATTTTCGTTGTTTGTTTCAACTATTATTTCATCGCCGGGACTATCTATTGCAAAGCCCATTATATCAAATCCACAGGCTACATTTGAAACTGTTGCGGGAGAAAATACTTTTATTGATTTCATTTTATTTGTTTTTTGTTAGATTAAAACCTAAAAACCGGATAAACTTTTATTTGCAAACTGTTTTAAATATTTGCAACTCGTATTAAATCAGCAAAAAGTCCGGTTGCTGTAACTTCTGCTCCGGCTCCGGCTCCTTTTATTACCATTGGTAATTGTGTGTAACGCTCTGTATATATAATAATTATATTGTCGCCTCCTTCTAAATTGTATAGTGGATGAACATTATTTACTTCAATAAGTTCAATTGTAGCATTTTCGTTTTTTAGACTTGCTACATATCGCCATTTGTGATTTCTGCTTGCTAACTCTTTTCTTCGAGTTTCAAAATCAGCATCTAATTTTTCAACTTCTTTAAAAAACTCATCAATAGTAGCAACAGAAAAACAAATATCGGGTAAGAAATTTTTTATCTTAATATCCGATTTTTCTAATTTATAACCAGCTTCACGTGATAAAATCAGTAATTTACGCAATACGTCGGTTCCTCTTAAATCCAAACGCGGGTCTGGTTCTGAATATCCTTTTTCCATTGCCATTCTTATTGCCATACTAATTGGAATTTCAGAACTTAATGTATTGAAAATAAAATTTAAAGTACCTGAAACTACTGCTTCCAACTGTACTATTTTATCTCCGCTTTTAATTAAATCACTTATTGTTCTTAAAACCGGTAATCCGGCACCTACATTGGTTTCGTATAAAAACTTTACACCTTGTGATATAGAAATATTTTTAAGTTTTTCGTATTTTGAATATTCCGATGAACATGCTATTTTATTAGCAGTTACAACAGAAATGTACGAGTTTAATATATCTGCATATAATTCAGGCGTTTCGTTTGTTGCAGTACAATCTATAAATACACTGTTCTGAAGATTTAACTCAATCATTTTTTTAACAAAATTACTGATATTTGAGTTTTCGCCATTTTGTAATAAATATTCGTTAAAATTATCAATAAGTTCAATTCCATTTTGATTAATCAGCATTTTATTGCTTTTTGCAATTCCGGCAACGGTAATTTTTAGTTTGTGTTCGGCAAATAGTTTGTTTTTCTGATTAATTATCTGACTTAAAAGTTTTCCGCCAACGTTTCCAATTCCGGCAAGGAAAATATTGAGCTGAATAAAATCTGAAAGAAAAAAACCATCATGTACTACATTTAATGCTTTTATCAGATTTTTGCGTTGAATTACAGTTGAAATGTTTAACTCCGATGAACCTTGTGCAATTGCCACTATATTAACACCATTACGTCCAAGTGAACTAAACAAGTTTGCGGCAATTCCAGGAGTGTGAATCATATTTTCGCCTACAATTGCAATTATTGACAGTTCATCTTCAATTCTGTAATTTATGTTTTTCTGTAAAATCATTTCTACATAAAACTCTTTTTCAATTGCTTGAGAAGCAATTTTAATGTCTTCGGGAATAATTGCCATACTAATTGAAAACTCAGATGATGCCTGAGAAATTAATATAATATTTACATTTGCTTTTGCAAGTGCTCCAAATAATCTCATAGATGTTCCGGTAACTCCAACCATACCAGAACCTTGAATTGTAAGTAAAGCAATTTTATCAATTGAAGAAATTCCTTTGATAGGTTTTTTCTCAAATTTTGATTTACTGGCACTTATCAACGTTCCTTCTATTGTTGGATTAAAAGTATTTTTTATATAGATAGGAATATTTTTTTCAAAAGCCGGTTGAATTGTTGGAGTGTAAATTACTTTTGCTCCAAAATGCGAAAGTTCCATTGCTTCGGCATAACTCAGATTTTCAATAGGGTAAGCATTTACAACTTTTGAAGGGTCGGCAGTCATAAAACCATCAACATCAGTCCATATTTCTAAAATTGAAGCATTTAAAGCACTTGCAACTATTGCAGCCGAATAATCAGAACCTCCACGACCTAAGGTAGTAATTACGCCATCAGAAGTACTACCAATAAAACCAGGTAAAATTGGTATATAATTTTCATAATCAACCAATTTGTTAAACAAAAGGTTAGTTTCGGAAAAATCAACTCGTGCCTTGTTGAAACTATTATCGGTTTTTATTAAATCTGCTGAATTGTAATATTTTGCATTCTTAATTACATGACAAACTATTGTTGCCGATAATCGTTCGCCAAAACTCAAAATACAATCCATTGTACGTGGAGTAAGCTCATTAACTAGCGAAACACCATGCAACAAGCCTGATAATTCGTCGAGTAAAACATGAACTTCTTTAGCAACATTATCAAAATTATTTTCAGAAACTAATGATTTTGCGGTTTCAAGATGACGTGTTTCTATTTTCATAAAATCATTTAAATAATCTAAATCATTGTTACTAGCTTTATTACTAATAGCAATTAAATGATTTGTAATTCCACTAAAAGCAGAAACAACAACTATTACTTTTTCTGTCTGATTTTCAACTATTTGTTTTACTGTTCTGATAGTTTCGGCACTTCCCATCGAAGTTCCTCCAAATTTTAATACTTTCATTTTATTTTATATAAAAAATTTATTACTTACAGATTTATGTTATTAAGTCTACTTCTATATGTATTTTTCACGCAAAGTCGCAAAAAATAACCTTTTTATAATAAGTGCTTTGCGACCTGGTGTTATGTCAAGTTAAAGTTGTCAGGTGAAAACACCTGACAAGTGCATCAATCACAACACATTTCAGGTGTTTTCACCTGAAATTTAAGCGTCATTTAATGTTTGACATGACACTAGCGTCTTTGCATGATTTTTTATTATATTACTTTTGAGAGTACACTCATTATTTATTTTCATGCATTTAAAGTAAGAAAAAATATAAATTTCAAACAGTCTGCCACTTTGTTTTTGATTACGTAATCTAATGTTGATTAATTATCAAAACAAACCAAACTGTTATACTAAATTGTGAATATAATTTGGATTTCATTTTTTAACACGAAGTCACTAAGACACTAAATTAAAATACTTTGTGTCTCCGTGTCTTTGTGTTCAATTCTAAATTATTTAGACATATTAGTATATCCCAAGGGGAACTTTTTGATGTACACTATGAATTTATAAAAAGAACATCTAAAAAACATAATGTGAAATTATTACATCATATTTACTATATTTTAATCAGTGCAAAAATCCACGAGTTCATAACACGATGACATACATTTTTGAAAAAGTTACTACTTTTTTACGCTATCATGTTTTTACTTCCAAAATACAATAATAGTAAAATTTCTTAGAATATTTATATTCGAATAATAAGTAATAATTTTTTTTTGACTTTTTCTGTTTTTTTGAATAATTAGACAATTTTATTGCTAGATTTATTAATTTTCAATAAATTATTTTTAAAATATTCAAAAAAATAGTTAGAACCAGTTAATATTCAAAAAGTATAGTTAATTATTGTTAATCTATAATTAACAATAGCATTTTTGAATTTATATTTGTAAAAAAAAAATAATAATGAGTAGAAAATTTATTTGGATACTTGTTGTAATAATGACAATTACAATGCTTTGGTTAATAATTGTTCAATCTAACTGGATAAAAAGTGCAGTTGAGGTAAAAGAACAGCAATTTAATCAGAATGTTAACAAAGCATTAACCCAAGTAGTAAAAGAACTTGAAGAGCGTGAAATAGTAATGCACATTTCAAGTGAAGTAGTTTCAATTACACAGGATACTACAGTTACAAGCATTTTAGCTACAGAAAATCAAAATCTTATAGATAGTTTTTTAAATCAGAAAACTTCTTCTGAGTTTTTTATTTTATCACAAGATACAATTATTCTGAAGGCAAACAGTAATGTTTTGGGGCGTGATACAACTTTAAATCAAGTTATTACACAAGAAGACCTTAAAGAAAATATAGTTAATAAAATTACTAATAAAACTTTTTTTGTCGAAAATCTTGTAAATAAACTTATTCGTAAAAAGATAAATATTGAAGAAAGATTAAATGCTCAGATTTTGAAATCAACAATAGACGAAGAATTTGTTAATTCAGGGATTCAGTTAGATTACGAATTTGCAGTAAAAAAGCAAGATGGAAACTATTGTATTCAAACTCAAAATTTTAATACTCAAGAATTAGATGAGATTTATAAAGTTGAATTATATCCAAACGACATATTATCAGAACAAAACGATTTGATAATTTATTTTCCGGAAGAACGAAAAAATTTATTCTGGTCTCTTCCACAGATAGCATTTACATCTGTTCTTCTTACAATAATTATCGTGCTAACATTTTCATTAACAATATACACAATTTTCAAGCAGAAGAAACTTTCTGAAATGAAAAATGACTTTATAAATAACATGACTCACGAACTGAAAACTCCAATTTCAACAATTTCATTGGCATCACAAATGCTTAAAGATAAAAGCATTCCGGCAGAATCACTGAACTTTGGATATATTTCAAAAATAATAGAGGACGAAAGTCGCAGATTAGGTTTTCAGGTCGAAAAAGTTTTGCAGATGGCTATTCTGGAAAAAGGTTTTGTGATGCTTAAAAAGCAAGAAATTGATATTCACGACTTAATTCAGAACATTATAAGCAATTTTTCTCTTAAAATTGAAAATGTTAACGGAAAAATTGAAACCAATTTCAGAGCAACATTTCACAAAATACTTGCTGATGAGGTTCATATTACAAATGTTATTTTCAATTTACTTGATAATGCAATAAAATATAATACAAGTGATTATCCAGAAATACTGATTTCAACTCATAATTTTAAAAACGGAATTTTAATATCCGTAAAAGACAACGGAATAGGAATTAGTAAAGAAAATCAAAAACGTATTTTTGATAAATTTTACAGAGTTTCAACAGGTAATGTACACGATGTTAAAGGATTTGGACTTGGATTAAGTTATGTAAAAAAAATTATTGAACAGCACGAGGGCGAAATTAAACTTATAAGCGAAATGGGTATTGGAACCACTTTTGAAATATATTTGTATGATTTGAATAAAAATTTAAACTAAAATAAACTATAAATAATTAACTATTAAAATTTAAAAAAATGGAAAAGAAAAAAATAATGTTAGCCGAAGACGATATTAATCTTGGTTCGCTTTTGAAACAATATTTAAACGTTAAAAATTATCAGGTTGATTTATATACTGATGGAGAAAAAGCTTTTCAAGGCTTTATTAAAAACAAATACGATTTATGTATTGTTGACATTATGATGCCCAAAAAAGACGGTTTTACTTTAGCTACTGAAATCAAACAAGTAAACAAAGATATTCCGGTTATTTTTCTTACAGCAAAAACTTTAAAAGAAGATGTATTGCAAGGTTTTAAAATAGGTGCTGATGATTATATGACCAAACCTTTCAATATGGACGAATTATTGCTTAGAATTGAAGCAGTTTTACGCAGAACAAGCGGTAGTTCTGATGTTGAAGAATTAAATGTTTTTAATATCGGAATTTTTACTTTTGATGTAAATAAACAAACCCTTATTTATGCAGACCAGAAAATAAAATTAACAACAAAAGAATCAGACCTTCTACGATTATTATGCAATAATCAGAATAAAATTCTTGAACGTAATTTTGCATTAAATACAATTTGGGAAGACGATAATTATTTCAATGCCAGAAGTATGGACGTTTATATCACTAAATTACGTAAACATTTAAAAGTAGATCCTTCTATTCAAATTATAAATGTACACGGAAAGGGTTATAAATTAATTACTAATGCTGATGTTGAATAATTTTTCAACTAACATTTTTATAATAAAAAAAAAATGAGAAATTTGCAGTAATAATTATTGAGAAATTTGTAAACAGATATTACAATAAAATTCAATAAAAATAGTTTCAAAAGTATGTAAATTTTAAAAAATCAGAAAATTGAAAAATACTGCAAAAATCTTATTATCAATCATTATAATGATTTCGTTGTTTGGTTGTACAACTCAGAAAAACACTTTCGTAACCAGAACATTTCATAATACTACAGCTAGGTATAATGTCTATTTTAATGGTTACGAAAGTTTTGACGTAGGAACTAAAAGTATAAGCGACGAATATAAAGATAATTTTAACCAAATACTTCCCGTTTTTCTTTACAGTGATGATGACCAGATTAAAGCTGCAGCCGGTGATATGGAAACAGCACTAACTAAAGGTGCAAAAGCTATAACAAACCATTCGATAACTGTAAAACCAAAAATCAAAAATTCAAAAGATATTACTCAGAAAGACAAAGATTTTTATGAGAAAAATGAGTATTGTAAATGGATTGACGATTCTTACCTGTTAATGGGTAAAGCAAATTTTTACACTCAGGAATACACAAGAGCTATGCGTTCCTTTAGGTTGATTATGAACCAGTATAAAGACGAAAATACTCGTTTTGAGGCTATGCTTTGGTTAGCAAAAACATATCTCGAACAAGAAAAATTTGAAGATTGTGAACAAATGCTTAACGAGTTAGAATCTGATGTAAGACATCCAAAAAACTTAAACCGTGAAATTAATTTAACTTATGCCGATTTGTATATTCGTCAGGAATTATTTCCCGAAGCTATAAAGAGTATAAATACTGCTATCGAACTTACCAAAAATAAAAGAGTTAAAGCAAGATATGTTTTTATTTTGGCTCAAATATACGAAGAAACAGGAGATTTTACACTTGCACAAGAAAATTATAAAGAAGTAATTAAAATGAATCCTCCTTACGATTTGGCTTTCAATGCAAAAATAAAACGAGCAACAATCAGCGATTTGGGTGCAGGCGAAATTTCCGAAATAAAAAAACAGTTAAAAAAACTTCTGAAAGACGAAAAAAATATAGACTATCACGACCAGATTTATTATGCTTATGCAAATATTGAATTGAAAGAAGGAAATGAAAGTAAAGCAATTGAATATTACAAACTTTCGGCAAAGTCAAGTGTATCAAATGACATTCAGAAAGCTATTTCGTATTTAGCTTTGGCTGATATTTATTTTGCAAGACCTGACTATTTGTTAGCCGGTGCATATTACGACAGTACAATGCAATTTATTAACGATGATTATTATGATTACGAGGCGGTTTCGATTAAAGCAGCAAACCTTTCGGGATTGGTTGTGCATTTAAAAGAAGTTCAGTTGCAGGATAGTTTGCAGGAATTAGCTAATATGTCAGAAAGTGAAAGAAATCAAATAATTGATGAAATAATTGAAGATGTTATTACTGCCGAAGAAGAAGCTGCAATTCAAACTACTGCATCATATATAGACCCTATGGATAATATTGAGGTTAAAGGTGCTAGCTGGTATTTTTATAATTCTACTGCAGTTAGTTTAGGTATTACCGAATTTAAGAAAAAATGGGGAAACAGAACTTTAGAAGATAACTGGAGACGTAGAAATAAAGATGTAATTTTAGATTTTGACGAAATTGATGAAACTGAAGACGAGGACTCTACCAGAATTACAGACAACAAAACCAGAGAATTTTATTTGCAGGATATTCCTTTAACCGACTCGTTAATGAAAGTATCTCATAATAAAATAATTGAAGCTTTATTTAATGCCGGTGATATTTATTATAAAAAAATGGAAGATTATAAAGTAGCTATTCTAACGTTTGAAGATTTAAACAACAGATATTCAGATAATATTTATAAACTTGAAGCTTATTATTCACTATATCAATTAAATTTACTACTAGGACAAAGTTCTAAAGCCGAATTTTATAAAAATCAAATAATTAGTAATTTTCCTGAAAGCAAATATGCAAAAATATTACTGGACCCTAGTTATATTGACCATCTAATTGCTATTGAAGAGCAAGCTAATATTCTTTACGATAAAACCTTAACTTCATATAAAACAGGAAATTATTCATCTGTTATTTCAAATGCAGATTTTGCTTTCAAAACATATCCTGATAGCGAAACTCTTCCAAAATTCTTGTATCTTAAAGCATTATCTTATGGAGGATTAAAAGATAATAATAGTTTACTAAGCTTTTTAAATGACTTTATTACTCAATATCCTAATGATGATGCTGTTGCAGTTGCAACTGAGATTATTGCATTAATAGAAAGCGGTAAATTTGATATGGATATATATTCCGAAGATTTTACTTCTGAATTTATTTATGTAATTGCTTTAAAAACCGGTAGTTTTGATTTAAATGAAGTAAAATTCAAACTTACGGTTGCAAGTGGAAATTATTCAAAAGACACTAAATATGAAATATCAGAAGAAGTTTTAGACGATGTTTACACACTTATCACAATAAAAACTTTTACAGATAAAGTAAATGCACTTGGCTTCTACAACGAATTAATTTCTAGTTTTACATTATCAGATTTGAATCCTGAAGATTATGAGCATTTCATAATTTCTGAAAATAATTTCGAAACACTTAAAACTGATAAATTCATCGAAAAATATCTTGCATTTTTCAAAGATAAAATTTATTAGTTCTACTTTACGACGTTTAAAATATATCATATTCAATGTATTGTATTTTTTTATACCTCCAGAAGAGGTGAATATTCGTAGAAATATTCATAAACAAAACCGTTTTGCACTCAGTACAGAGTGAAATAACGGTGGCATAATTTAATTTCTACTAATATTTCACCTTTACGAGGCATATAGTTGTTAAATTTTTAATTATAACTTCGTAAAGTAGAACTACTGTATTCCAAAAAAAAAATTACCAAATGAAATTTTACAGCACCAATAATCGAAACCTGAAAGTATCTTTAAAAGAAGCCGTTTTATCTGGTTTATCACCTGATAACGGACTTTTTATGCCTGAATTTATTCCACAATTGCCTGAAACATTTTTTGATACAATAGAAAATAAAACATTTCAGGAAATAGCGTTTGAAGTTTCAAAACAATTATTTGGCGATGATATCAACGAACAAAATATAAATGAGATAATTACAAATTCTTTTAATTTCGAAATTCCGTTAAAGCATATTCACAATTCAATATACAGTCTCGAGTTATTTCATGGACCAACTTTAGCTTTTAAAGATGTTGGTGCACGATTTATGGCTCAGTTGCTAAGAGTTTTGAATGCTGATTTTAAATCCGAAACTTACGTTCTGGTTGCAACTTCAGGTGATACCGGTAGTGCGGTTGCGAATGGTTTTCTGAATGTTCCCGGAATTAAAGTTATAGTTTTGTATCCAAGCAAATTAGTTAGTGATATTCAGGAAAAACAATTTACAACCCTTGGCAAAAATATTACTGCACTAGAAATTAATGGAACTTTTGACGATTGTCAGCATATTGTAAAACAAGCTTTTTTAGACAAACAAATTAATAACAAACATTTTATTACCTCAGCAAATTCAATTAACGTTGCTCGATTTATTCCTCAATCTTTTTATTACTTTTGGGGATATACACAACTACCACAAAAACAAAAGAATATAGTAATATCCGTTCCATCAGGTAATTTTGGAAATTTAACTGCCGGATTACTGGCAAAAAAAATGGGATTACCAATTCACAAATTTATTTCGGCAACAAACGCAAATGATATAGTTCCTCAATATTTATTATCAGGAAATTACGAACCAAAACCATCTGTTTCAACAATTGCAAATGCTATGGACGTTGGAAATCCAAGTAATTTTGCACGAATACTGGATATGTACGGAAAATCTCATCATAATATTTCGAAAGATATTGAAGGTATTTCATTTACCGATAATCAGATTAAACAAGTTATAAAAGAAGTTTATAAATCACAAAATTATTTACTCGACCCACATGGAGCAATCGGATATATGGGCTTAAAATCATATCTTGATAAAAATGAGAATTCTATAGGATTTTTTATAGAAACTGCACACCCTGCAAAATTTAACGAAACTGTTGAAGAAATTATTGAACAAAAAGTTGAAATTCCACCTCGTTTACACGAATTTATGAAAGGTACAAAACAAAGTATATTACTTTCAAATAAATTTGAAGACTTTAAGGAATATATGTTAAACTTATAACTAACAGATATTTTAGTTGATAATTATATAAAAAAATCAGTATTATAAAATTAATATATTTGGTAAAAAAAATCAAAACACAACAGTAATATCTAATTTATTCGATTTGGAATATCAACTTTAGTTGATTTGAAATAAAATTTGTAGAAAAAAATTTTTCTAAAGTTTTTTAAATTTCCGTGCTGTTGATATAATAACAAGTATTACTAAAAAATTTATGAAAAAAACTTTATTTATTATTATCTTGATAATTATTCCTTTATTAAATTTTGCTCAACGTTTTGACGGAATAATAATTTTTGGAATGTCGGCATCACAAATTGATGGCGATTTACAAGGGGGGTACAATAAAATTGGTGCAAATCTGGGTTTAAATGTTGCACACAAACTTAACGACAAATTCGAATTTCAAACCGGAATTAATTACATAGGTAAAGGTGCACGTAATGGACCTAAAGAATTTTATTATCTTAAAACCCAACTACATTACTTTCAAATTCCAGTTCAGTTAAACAGAGTTTTTTACAAACGATTCTCTCTTTCGGGAGGACTTTATTTTGGATATTTAATACTTGGACGTAGTACCGAAATGGGAAGTACTTTTGAAGAAGGTGATTTATACTTACGGAATTTTGAGCCAAGTATTTATTTGGCTTTAAATTATCATTATTTTGATAAAGTGGTAATAAATTTTGGATTTTCATACTCTGTTTTGCCGCTTAGAACTCAATCTCCGGCTTGGTATAACAGAGTTTTAACTGTAACTGGAACATACAGAATTTCAAATGGAAAAAAGTAAAAATATTATTTTAGCTGTTACAGGTGCTAGTGGTTCTATTTATGCTAAACTATTAATTAGTAGCTTTATTAAATATAAATCTCAAATCAATGACATTGCAATTGTTTTTTCAGATAACGCATTAGATGTGTGGAAACACGAGGTCGATGATTTTGATTTAGAAAATATTCCGTTTAAAATTTACAATAAAAACGATTTTACTGCAAGTTTTGCATCTGGTTCTTCAAAGTTTGATAGCATGATAGTTGCACCATGTAGCGTTGGAACAATGAGCCGAATTGCAACAGGTATTTCAAACGATTTAATTACAAGAGCTGCTGATGTAATTTTGAAAGAAAGACGTAAACTTATTTTGTTGCTAAGGGAAACACCGCTTAATTTAATTCATATCGAAAATATGAAAATAATAACTTTAGCTGGTGGAATTATTTGTCCGGCAATTCCTTCTTTTTATTCAAAACCTAAATCAATCCAGCAATTAGCTCAGACAGTTGTAGATAGAATTTTAGATTTAATAGGTTTTGAAATTGAAACATTCAGATGGAATGAAAAAACCTGATACGAAAGATAACTATTATTAATTGCGTAATTTTATGCACATTAGATTGATTTTCAATTTTTGTTTATTTTGCAACTTCTTATACAAATTCCACCCAAATAGTAAATTACTTCATTTTGTATGTTATCACAATTTTATTATAAAATATTTAGCATAATTATTTCTATTTCTGTCAAAACATTTTCAAGACTTGGTTCAGAACTTTCAATAATTCTATTCTCTAAATGTTTGTGATGAGGAAAAGTTTTTATTTCTTTATGATGTTGGACATTATCATATCTGAAAATCAATTTTTTCTCTTTGTTCATGTAATGATACGGATACTTTTGCTTTAATTTTTGACTAGTATTTACAACTTCGGTAAAATCTGATTGAGAATTATCGTTGAAAAATACTTCACCTTCAATTGCACCTTTTTCTTGTGTAAATGTTTGTTTATTAACTATGTAATCTTCAATTATATGATTAAAATCATCAATAGTATTTTCTATTTCTTTAAAATATTTGGAAATCATATAAGTTGTGACAATTGTTTTTTACTATCTAATAATAATTCGTAAATTCCTGACCACATCACAAAGTCTTTATCATCTCCTAATTCTCCATTTTCAATTTTTTTGTAAAATAATTCGCTTGTCATATTATATTTCGTTTCATATTTAATTAAAGTATATTGCATTCTGGCAATTTCTCTTTTTAAACGATTTAGATGATATTCAAAAAAATTATCAACAAATAAATCATTGTTTCCAAATATATTAATCAAAGTTTGCATTTTCCCAACGTTGTTTGTTGGTAGCGTCAATGTTAATTGTTCCATATTTTTCTATCTTTATTGTAAAGATACATTTTTTTTTGAAAATCTCATAAATTAATAATTAACTTTATTTGCTATAAAATAAAAAACTACCTTCCATCTTCATGTAAATATTTTGTCTTTTTGGTTAATAATTTCACTGTTCCATAAAAGAGCAAACTTAAAATAAAAGTCCATAAAGTCCAGTTTCGTGCAATAATAATATTTTCGTCAACAAAATATTCAATTGATGAAAAAATGAAAAACAGAATGAATATTGCAACTAATCCATTTTTCTCTTTTTTTACAATTTTTTTCCAACTGAATTGAATGATTGGTTTTTTCCAGTTTTTAAAATTTGGAAGAAAGGCTGGAGTTTGTTCAGCCCATTCCAAGTAAATTTTATCGTATTTTTTTCGCAAAAACTGTTCTTCTGCAAACATAATTCTTTCGTAGTAAATCCAGTAAAAAAGTGAAAATGCAATTATAAACCAAAAATTTAACGTAAGCATTGCTATTCCAAGCCACATAAAATAATTGCCTAAATAAAGCGGATGTCTAACTATAGAATAAATTCCAGAAGTATTTAATTCGTCTGCAATTTGACTTTCAGTATTTCTTCCTGATGTATTTTTTGGAGTATGTCCTACTGTGTAAACTCTTATTGCTAAACCTATAAAACAAACAAACAAACAAATAAATTCAAAAATATTCTGAAAAATGCTTTCCTTGATTACAAAAGTATCTATCTGATATTTAGTATAAACAATAATACCAATAAATAAAATGATTAAAGGTAAAAGACTTCTGTATTTAAATAAAAAATTGCCTTGTTTTTCAAGTTCTTCCTGTAAAGCCATATTTAAGTTATTTTAATTCAATTTTCTGCAAAATTAGTTTTAAAATATTTAACCGCAAAATTATACCAATAATTTAAGTAAAACATTTTCAAATAACCTAAGTTATTGTAAAAAAAAATAATTACTGATTTAATTAACACTATGGTTGATATACATTGTAATTGAAAATGATTTCAATAAATTTTAGATAGAGTGCAAAAAATAGCTGCTTTTTCTTAAACTTACATAAACTCATTTGTTTGGGAAAATGGTTTGATTTTTTAGAAAAGTCAATATAAAAACACATATTATCAATAATTTAATGAAAGTGTTTTTATATCAAAATCAAAATATAAAAAGCTGAGAAAAATTTAAAACAACAAATATTACTATTATTATATTGAATTTGCTTACATTTGCAAAAGAAAAATTATTGATTAGTATCATTTATCAAAAGTAAAATAAATAAACTATACTTCCTATTCAGACCTTTGGACTCGAATTTTCGGTTGTTATTTCTTTAATTTTTTCCAGAAAAGAATTCATTTTTTATCAGACCGGTGATTACGAACTTCTTAAATTTATTCCGGTCTAAAAACTAATTAAAAAAATATAATGTCATTTGAAAAATTAAACTTAATTGAACCTATCCTCGAAGCAGTTAAAACAGAAGGATACACAATCCCAACACCTATTCAAGCACAAGCTATTCCTCTGATTTTAAAACGAAAAGATATTATGGGCTGTGCACAAACCGGAACCGGAAAAACAGCAGCTTTTGCAATACCAATTATTCAGTTACTTTGCGAAGAAAAAAAATTAACTTCAGGTAAACGACCTATCAGAAGCCTTATTTTAACACCAACACGCGAACTTGCAATTCAGATTGGTGAAAGTTTTGCAAATTATGGCCGAAATACACATTTAAAATACAGAGTGATTTTTGGAGGAGTTACACAACACACTCAAGTTGAAGCATTACGAGTTGGAATTGACATACTTATTGCAACTCCCGGACGATTGCTTGATTTAATGAATCAAGGGTTTGTAAATTTAAATACAATTCAGTTTTTTGTACTCGATGAGGCTGACAGGATGTTGGATATGGGTTTTATTCACGACGTTAAAAGAATTATAACCAAACTTCCAACAAGAAGACAATCGTTGTTTTTTTCGGCAACAATGCCACCTGCAATTGTTGAACTTGCAGCTACAATATTGAATAATCCTGCAAAAGTATCGGTTACACCAAGTTCAACAACAGTAGAAAAAACCGATCAATTTGTATATTTTGTTGATAAAGGAAACAAAAAATATCTGTTAATAGATATTCTGCAAGATAAAACTATTGACAGAGCATTAGTTTTTACCCGCACAAAGCATGGTGCCGATAAAGTTGCAAAAGATTTGACTAAAGCCGGAATTAATTCTATGGCAATTCATGGAAATAAATCGCAGAATGCACGTCAAAATGCCCTTAATAATTTCAAAACAAATCAAATAAGAGTTTTAGTTGCAACCGATATTGCTGCAAGGGGAATAGACATTGACGACTTAACTCACGTAATAAACTTTGAATTACCAAACATACCCGAATCTTATGTACACCGTATTGGAAGAACCGGAAGAGCTGGTGCAAGTGGTGTTGCTATAGCATTTTGTGATGCCGAGGAAAAAGAATTTCTAAGAGATATTGAAAAATTAATAGGAAAACAAATTCCTGAAATCGAAAATACATTATGCCCTTTGATTGAAGAAAATGTAAAAAAGACTGTAAAAGCACAACGTCCACAGCGACCTCAACGTTCACAACAAAATTCAGAATCCAGAAACAATACAGCAAGAGTAGAGAAAAAAAGACAATCGTCAAGCGGTGATATTTCAAAAAAGCCTGACGCTCAAAAAAACAAAGCACGAAAGAGACATTATTTTACTGATAATAAGTAAGTTTTATCCATTAAAAACGAGAAAAAATTTCTCGTTTTTGTTGGCAAAACATATTAATCTTGTTATACTTTTTTTTCATTAACTAATATTTCTGAGATTGTCAATTAATAGATAATCAGTCAGATATGATTTTATATAAAAAATATTAAATAACTGGAATTCAATAAAATAAATATAACATAAAAGTTGCATATTTAATAATAATT
>Ga0316608_1000586_pt1 | contig 16519 bp, 11 predicted proteins | sample MIS2016152B_MG_FD_207673 | JGI IMG/M metagenome (GOLD analysis project Ga0316608, IMG submission 207673) | Microbial mat bacterial communities from Middle Island sinkhole, Lake Huron, Michigan, United States - MIS.2016.152B | ecosystem: Environmental > Aquatic > Freshwater > Lake > Sediment...
AGTGTTGTTTTTGATGTCGGTTTAGTATAAATGATACTCTAGTGTTATGTCAAGCTAAAGTTATCAGGTGAAAACACCTGACAAGTGCATCATTCACAACACATTTCAGGTGTTTTCACCTGAAATTTATACGTCATTTAATGTTTGACATAACACTAGTTTATTATTATCAGACTTTAGATTTTAGGATTTCCACAACGAATATTACACAAATTACTGATATTTAAACTGTCGATATAGCATCGTTAACATTATTTAACAACTTGTAAATTTTAATACAAAATTATATAATATTATAAGTTATAAATAAAACGCATTAAATTAATTTAATTACTTATTTACAATACTTTACAATATTTATAAATTTGCAAAACCATAGTAATCATTATATTAAAAATATAAATAAAAATTTACATATTTTACAGCTAAACTTATATATTTATAAAATTAATTTACAAATATTTTGGAAAATAATATTATTTGAATTATCTTTGTACTCGTTATCAGAATGATAGCAGCACATTATAGGTTTTAAAAATATAGTACTAAATTTATATATGTGTTTATTAAATAACTTAAATTTTTTAAATTATGTTTAAAAGTGAATTAAAATCGAAATTCAAATCCTCTCAGGGGGATTTGTTACAGTTGGGTTACGACACATTAGCTCTAACCGAACGTGATGCTCAGGAATTAGCCATTTATGGTATAAACAACGAGCAGAAAGAAAGTTTGTTACAATCGGTAACAGCTTTTGCAACAGTACAATTCGATGAATTGTATGAACAACGTCAGATGTTGGCAACTGACATCAAAAACGGGCTTGCCAGCGAGTTAAAAACCATTATGCGACAGGTTATGATTATGCTCGAAAGTGCTTATTCAACAAACAACATTATGTATGTTAGTTTGCGAAATACTGAAATTTCGAAAATGACTGATACCGAGCTAGTAATTAAAGCAAAATCAACTGCTCAGATACTTAACGAAAACATTTCGTATCTTCAACAGTTTGGTGTAACTGCAGAAATTATAGCTAACCTTAACAGTAAGGCTGATAATTTATCGGAAAAGCTGAAAGAACAAACGGTAGCAATTCAGAACAGAGATAATGCTACTCAATTGCGTATAAATATTGCAAACAATTTGTACGAAAAAATTAGCAAAATCAGAAATATTGGTCGTAAAATGTGGATTGAAAAAGATGAAGCTCTTAGTAACGACTATGTTATATATGACAATTCATCAAATTCAGGTAATGATGACGTAATTGTTGCTGATGATCCTGTTGATGGTTTGCCAGATGACAATGGATAGTGTTTAGAAAAGCCGGTAGTGATACCGGCTTTTTTTATAGCTTCCATAAATTGGTTAATCCAGATTATATTGTTGTTTATCAGTCATGTGAAAACACATGAAAGGTGCATACTGACACTAAATTTTTCAACGGTTTTATTTAATTTCAATAATTAACTGTTCTGCAGATTTAGAACATTTTGAATCTTTAGTTGTTACGGATACATCGACCGTTCCTTTTCCTACTTTATCCCACAAAACTGTAATATCATTAGTTTCAGCACCAGATTTAATTGTACCACCTGTTACCACCCATTTATAAGTACAGGTTGGACTATATTCTATTAAATAAGATTGTTTTTCACCTTTTAATACACTTTTACTTCCATCTATTGGACTAACAACAGGATAAGGAATTTCGGTAACAATTAATTGTCTGTCAACATCTCCAATTATTATATAAACTCCTTCTTTAAAAAAACCATCAAACTCAACATTGCTACCATTTCCTGCAATTTTAGCTATTGTTAAAGTTAGATTACTTCTTTCAACTAATTGATAAGTTTGGTTATTGGTGGATTGCAAAAATGTTAATTTTACTCCTTCTTCTCCTTCGCAATAGCTTGATGACGGATATGCTACTAATTCTTGAGCCTTTACTTGCGAAAACATAACTAACAGCATTATAATACATAGCTGCGTTATTACTATTCTTAAGGTTTGTTTTACAATTTTCATAATATTATGGTTTAAATATTTATTTTTTATTATATAATTACGGTGCAAAAGTATTCTTTTTTTGTAAATTTGCAACATGAAAACAAATTCATTATTTTGGTTTTTAAAGTTTGAAGCACAGAAACTGATTTTTGGATAGTTTAGTAAAGATAAGTAATTAGACAATTTGAAAATTAGATAATTTGAAATATTTAATTCATATTCAATAAATTACATAATTAAAATATTCAAATAAATTTGTCAGGTTACTTATTTAAACCCTTAAATCTACAGGTCTTTTGCTAAAGTTCATTGATTAACGTCATTGCGAGGATACGAAGCAATCTTTTCATATCATGGGATTGCTTCATTATCATTCGCAATGACCTGCGGATTTAAGGTAAAAGTTAAAAAATCAACTCTTGATTCGAATTAGTTACTAATCCGAATTAAGAGTTGAAGTTTATATCTGAAAATAAAACCTTATATGTTATCGTAGTACGAACTCGTGGAAATTTGACAAGAACTCAAAATTGTAAATCTGAAAATAATAATGATTTTTGTTTGTCATATTTACAATTTCGACTTGCTCATTTCAAATCTACAAGATGCTTTCAGCATGACACTTGCGTGTTTTAATTTTTAACCCTTAATTCGCATTACTAATCAAATCTTACATTCACGTATTATATGTCTGTACTAATTTTTTAATTTATTCGACAAATTTTATTTTTGTTATTACAGCATAATGGTCTGAAATTGTGCCAATAATATTCTTAGTAAAAATTATTTGCGAATCTTCTATTGTAAAATGTGAATTGTTTTTCATGAAAATGTAATCAATTCTTCCGGGAAAATCGCCACCAATTGTATTGTAAATACTTAAAGCCGGTTTAGTATTTGCATCAGTATAAATTTTCAAAAAAGTATCAATAAATATGTTATTCAAAACCATTGTATTATAACCTTCACTCCAAGGGTAATCACTTGTTGGATTTACATTAAAATCGCCGCAAACAAAACTTGGAAGTGTATTTACTGTTTCTTTTTCAGAAACCATAAGTTTTATGTTATTTATCTGAATGTTTTGCTCTTCGTCGGTTGTGGTTGTTCGCCAATGTGTATGTGCTGAGAAAAAATTTATAATTCCTTTTGGAGTTTGGTACGAACCATATATCACTTTACGAGAAGTTATATTATTTGAAGCAGTTATTGTTGAAATATATTTAGAATCAGTATCAATTGATTGATATTTAGATAATACTGCAACTCCTTCTTCCCATACATCCCATCCGTAATGAGCCCAATCCCACTGATAATTGTAGTCAACATTGTAATTTTCTTTCAGTTTGCTCGAAATTATCATAGCCATGTTATCATCTCTAATTATACCACTTACTATCGGAGATGATTTATGTTGTGCACATTCCTGAAAAGCAACAAAATCAATATCCATTTCAGCAATAACATCAGAGAGAAACTCAAATTTTTGAATTTGGTCTGTTTCCTGATAAGTATGCAAATTTACAGTTAATATCAGAAATTCGTTTTCAGTAGTTTTAAACATTGTACTTTTAATATTGTCTAATGTAGCTTCCATATAATCAACAGTTATTGTGAATGATTGTATTGTACTATCACCATCAATATTTTGTGCTTTTATAATAATTTCATAAGTTGATGGTTCTGAATATTTATGTTTTTCTTCGATTTCTGAAAAATTAATGTTTGCAAGTTCAACGCTTTTGCTGTCGCCCCAATCAATAGTCAATTTTGATATAGATTCATCTGTATTTGTTACACTCCCGCTGATAGTAACAAGCAATCCTTCTGTTTGATAAGCTAAATCAAGTTTTGGAATATTTTTATTACATTGTGTAAACGAAAATATTATAATTAATGATAAAAAATATACTGAAAGTTTTAAAATTGTTTTCATAATTTCCTTTTTCTACAAATTTAAAAAAAATACTTTAACAACATACTTTTTTATGATTTGTATTTTTACTTGAACTATTCCTAAATCTTGTTTTATATCTGTTTATCAAGTACTATAAGGTTCGTATTTTTTTCAGATTAGTAGAGTTTACAGAGTTTAAGCAGAATAAAAAATAATTAAGGATATTAAGGGTTTATTCAGTTTTTCAATAAATTCTATTCTTAAATTTATAAACAATTCTACTTAAAAACTAAATCTTTCGGAAAATATACATACAATTCAAATAAGTAATGTGTTAATATGAAAATATTTAATTCATAATCAATAATTTACAAAATTTGAATATCCCAATAAATTTGTCTGGTTACTTAGAGGTTGTTTAAAATTAATAATGAATGTCGGTTTTAATCACAAAAGAAAAAAAAATATGTCATCGCTGTGCGAACTTGCATAAATTGAAATACTAATGTTAAAAAGTGCAATATGTTCTTTGAATGTACATAGTTATTAGATTTACTTAAGTATTTCAATTAAAGCAGGATTACTCCTAAAGTCGTGAAAAAAGTTTACCTAACGGTGAAAAAGTTCTCCAAAATGACATTTGTTGGTGATGTTTACTGACAATCATTAAATTAATTTACAAAACATATTAAAGATATTAAGCCAATCTGTCATGCTGGATGCATCTTGTGGATTTGAAATGAGCAATTTATAATTGTAAATATGAAAAACAAAAAGCATTGTTTTTTTCATATTTACAGTTTTGAGTTCTTCTCAAATTCCCACGAGTTTGTACTACGATGGCATACAGGGTTTTATTTTCGGTTATAAACTTCAACCCTTAATTCGTGTCTATCCATTAACTCAATTATAATTGTCGGGTGAAAACACCCGCCAAAGGCAAGTATTTAATATTAAGCTAAATACATAAATCTGGTGATTTCACCTGATATTAATGAACCCACTTTATGGATAGACACTAATTTGCATTAATAATAAATTTAAAACAATGTCAAAACATAAATATAAATAATAAACGTTTTAAGAATATTTGATAAATTACTGTTTTCATTTTTTATATTTGACAAATAAAACACATCATAAGTATAGTTAATAAATAAACAAAACATATAAATAAATATAATAAAATGAAAACAAAAATATTTTTAATATCAGTAATATTAGCAGCATTTAATTTACACATAATAAATGCTCAGAATTTAGATGTTGAGCTTGTAAAAGTAACAAATCAGTTAGAAATTCTTACAAATCAACAGGACAGCTTATATGCAGTTTTTGAAACTTTAAAATTAAATCAGGTACAAGAATTAATTCATCAGTACGTTTTACCTGAACTTGTTAAAGGCGAAGAGATTATACAACACAAAGCATATTGTCTTGTATATAACGAAGAACATGAACAAGCAAAGTGGGTTGCTCATATTATACCTACCGAAATAATTAAAGGAAACAATACACGTTCTAATGATTTTAGAGAAGATAGTCTGATACTTACAGGTTCATGTGGCGATAGTGATTATTTTCTTACAACAACTCAGCAAGATGGCACAGTGGTTTACGAAGGTTTTGGCTATGACAGAGGACATCTGGCACCATCGGCAGATTTTAAGTGGTCTAAAGAGGCATTATCGGAATCGTATTTTTATTCAAATATGTCGCCTCAGGTAGCTGATTTTAATAGAGGAGGCTGGTCGTTACTTGAAGATATGATGCGAAGCTACGTAATTGAAAATAATGTAGATTTATACATAGTTACCGGTCCCGTTTTACATGATAGTCTTGAAATAATTGTAAAAAGTATAAATAAAGTAAGTATTCCGGAATATTATTTTAAAGTAGCATACGATGCAGTTAACGAACGGGGTATTGGATTTTTAATGCAAAATACAACAATTGATTATCCTACAGAATACTATGCTGTTAGTATTGATAGTATAGAAAAATTTACAGGCATCAATTTTTTTGTTGGGATTGATGACGCAATTGAAAATAAAATTGAGAGTTCTGATGATGTAACCGAATGGCTTCCTGAAAAAGAGAAGAATGATGTATCGCCAATTAAAAGAATTAATCTACCTGAAAATACTTACAATACAGTACAATCAAGAGAATTTATGGGACAAAACCAAGTAATTACAGTTTGTGGTACTGTGGTTGGTGCATACACTTCAAAGAACGAGCACACGTTTTTAAATCTTGACAAATCTTTTCCAAATCACTTATTTACAGCAACAGTTTTTAAAACTAATAAAATCAACTTCAGTTACGACCCCGAAGAATATCTTTACGGAAAAAAAATATGCGTAACAGGCAAAATAACAGAATATAACGGAACTCCATCAATGAGCATTATAAACGAGAAATCAGTGGGAATTATTGAATAACTGCAATTTTTTGAAATGGTAAATTAATGAAGACTTAACACTTAACAAAGTAGTTGTCAGTTGATGTGTCAAAACCAGTAATTACGAGCATCGAAGCAATTTTAAGTTGTTGCTTTTAAGTAGAATTTCTTCCTAAAGTCATCAAAAAAATTGCTTCGATTTCGTTCTTAATCTCAATTTCGACTTTTCGAGTAAGCTTAATCAATTATCATTTTCACAATTTAATTTACCAATAAATATTTAATTAATTTGTGTTTAGACCCAACCCACGAACAACCAACGCAGTACAACTTTTCGGTATCAAAACCTTCAATATTATCATTTTCGTTAACAGGCACAATTTCAAGACTTCTGGTAACATTTACCAAAACAGTTTCGCCTTTTGCATTTTTGAGTAAAAATCGGCGAACTCCACATTTAGGACAAACCAGAAAATGTTGTTTTTGCATAATTTATGTAAGTAAAAACATTTATAATAATTGTCTTAAATACAATTGAATAGTATTTTCCAACCCTAAATACAAAGCATCAGAAATAAGTGCATGTCCAATTGAAACTTCATCTAAAAAAGGAATATTATCATGAAAATACTTTAGATTTTCCAAACTCAAATCGTGTCCGGCATTAATTCCTAATCCTAATGACTTTGCTAAATTTGCAGCTAAAACAAAATCTTTTATTGCTGCAACTTTGTTTTTTGGAAAGTCGGTTGCATAAGGTTCGGTGTAAAGTTCTATTCTATTTGTGTTTGTAAGCACTGCATTTTCAATATTTTTCAGATTTGTATCTATAAAAATTGTGGTTCGTATTCCTGCTTTTTGGAAGACTGATACTACGTCAAATAGAAAATCCTTGTTTTTTATTGTATCCCAACCAGCATTTGATGTAATTGCTCCGGGTGGGTCTGGAACAAGTGTAACTTGGTGAGGATTAACTTCTAATACTAGCTCTATAAATTTTTTATCAGGATAACCTTCAATATTAAATTCGGTTGTAATCAAAGGACGAATTTCTCGTACATCAGAATATCTTATATGCCTTTCGTCTGGTCTGGGGTGAACTGTAACACCATTTGCTCCAAATCGTTCACAGTCCACAGCTACTTTTGTAACATCTGGAATTTTTCCACCTCTTGCATTTCTGATAGTTGCAATTTTGTTTATGTTTACACTTAGTTTTGTCATGTTTTATAATTAATGTCTTAATTCTAGGTAAATTTTTTGGTATAAAAATAAGAATCTTTTTTAAATCATTAGTAAAAGAAGTACTGTTGTAAAACACAATGTGCTTATTGCTTATATATTAAATATTTACAAAATCAAAAAATAAGTATTTTTTTGCAAACTTCGGTTAAAAACGTCGATACATTATTATCTTTTTTTTATTTTGACAAAATTTTAAACAACCTCAAAGCGATGTAAATTGTAAAAAGATATAAACTTTAAATATCTAAAATGAATTTAAACTTTATATCTTATATTAAACCGGTTAGCATATAATAAATATCTAAATTAATTGAATTATTTAATACTGTTATCTAAATCATTTTTCCGGTTGTTACTTGGATTTGGATTAGTAAAGTCAAGTGTTTTTTTGACTTCTTTTATTTCTTCATTTAATCCCTTAACTTCTTTACCAACATCTGTTTTTTCAAAATCTTTTTTTAAATCGGAAGTTACTTTTCTAACTTCACTCAGCCCCTTGCCTACTGTTCGGGCAATTTCGGGTACTTTGTCTGCACCAAAAAGTAATAAAACTGCAAGTAATATTACAATAATTTCTGCTCCACTCATAATTTTATAATGTAAATGGTATTTTTATTTTTTCCAAATGTAATAAATTAAAACGTTGTAATTGCAAATACATTTTGCATTTTATAAAAAAAAAAGCTGCACTATGGCAGCTCTTTTTTATATATGTTAATTCTTAATCACGTTCAACTTCTACTTCTTCATCTAATTTATCTTTCTTTTTTCCACCTTTGTAATCAAATTTTTTCTTGTCTTCAACAACAATATCAACTTTTCTTAAAGTGTCAAAAGTAATAGCAGAAGAAATAAATATTGATGAATAAGTTCCAACTCCTATACCCATAATTAAACCAAATACAAATGATCTGATAGATTCACCACCAAATATGAAAATAACAATAATTGAAACCAAGGTAGTTAATGAAGTATTTAATGTTCTGCTTAATGTACTGTTTAATGCACCATTAAAATTTTCTAAATTTGAACGTTTTGTAAATAAGGTTTTATATTCTCTAATTCTGTCGTAAATAATTACAGAGTCGTTAATTGAATACCCGATAACTGTCAAAATACAAGCAATAAAAGCCTGGTCAACATCTAATGAGAATGGTAAAACTCCATTCAACAAAGAGAATATTGAAATTACAAAGAAACCATCATGTAATAATGCAACAACACCTCCTAAACCATATTGCCAACGTTTAAATCTGATGAAAATATAGATAAAAATACCAAGTAAACCTAGTAAAATTGATAATGCAGCAGCCCATTTAATATCATCAGCAATAGTTGGTCCTACTTTCTGACTGCTTAATATTGATTTATCTTTAAAATCTTCATAAGATGCTTGATTTGTATATTTTCCATTCAAATTATCATACAATATCTGAGTAATCTCATTTTCAGGTTCTATACCGTCAACATTAATTTTATATTTTGTTGTAATTTTAACTTTATTATCAACACCATAAGATTTAACTTCAGGCATACTACCAAAATCTTCAGTAAGTACAGCAGCTATATCAGTAGTTGATGTTTTTTGATTTAATTCAATTATATAACTTCTTCCACCAGTAAAATCAATACCAAAATTTAAACCTCTGGTAAATAAAGATACCATTCCAATTATTGTAATTGTAATTGAAGCAATGTAGAAATATTTTCTTAAACCCATGAAATTGATTTTGGTATCTTTTAAAATGTGTTCTGTAAATTTAAAAGAGAAACTAATATTTTTATTTCTTTCCAAGAAATATGTGAAAATTAATCTTGTAATAAAAATAGCACTGAATAAAGACGTTAAAATACCAATACATAATGTTGTAGCAAAACCTTGAATTGGTCCATGTCCAAAAATGTAAAGAATAATACCTGTTAAAAGTGTAGTAACGTTACCATCAATAATTGCAGAGTATGAAGCTTTAAAACCATCTTTTACAGCAAGTTTCAAGCCTTTTCCTGCCCTGAGTTCCTCCCTGATTCTTTCGTAAATAATTACGTTAGCATCAACAGCCATCCCCATTGTAAGAACGATACCGGCAATACCAGGAAGTGTTAAAACAGCACCTAAAGATGCAAGTACACCAAATAAGAAAAATAAGTTAAGAACCAAAGAAACACTAGCTGCAAGACCAGCTCCTTTGTAATAAATAATCATATAAGCAAGAACTGCTAAGAAAGCAATAATAAATGAAATTAAACTTGCGTTGATAGATTCCAAACCTAAAGATGGACCAACAACAGCTTCTTCAATAATTATAGCAGGAGCCGGAAGTTTACCAGATTTTAAAACATTTGCCAAGTCTTTTGCTTCAGCAATAGTAAAGTTTCCGGTAATTTGTGAATTACCTCCCGAAATTTCACTTTGTACAGTTGGATAAGAATATACATAATTATCAAGTACAATAGCAATTTGTTTTCCAATATTTTCTCTAGTTAATCGAGCCCAAGTATTTGCACCTTCACCGTTCATTGTCATAGTAACTTGAGCAGTTGAAGAAGTACCTTCCAATTCGTCTCTGGCATTTGTAATAACATCACCTGTTAAAGGAGCTGTTCCGTCGTTGCTTGAAACTTTTATAGAAATTAATTCAAAATATACTTCTGCTTCGTCCCAAGATGCAGGTTTAACTGTCCATAAAAATTTTAATTCTTTAGGAAATAATTCTTTAACTTGTTTTAAAGCTAAATATGAATTTACAGTTGCTGTATCTTTATAATGAGAATAACCAACTGCTGCTCCGGTACTAATTAATTGACCTTCATTATTTGTATAAGGTCTCAAAACTGCAAATAACGGATTTTCTTTTTCAAATTTTGCTAAAGCTGTAGCTTGGTCTAAACCTGTTGAGTCTGTTTTTAAACTATCAAGTATATTAGTAGCATCGCTAATTGTATCATCTAAATTTAATAACGATTGTTGTTTTGTTGTGTCTGTCGTTTGAGCAACATCACTTATTTTTGTAGAATCTAAACTTAAAGAATCATTTTCAAGATTTAAAATATCTTCAGCATCTCCATATTTTATAATTCTAACTTTTTCGTTTGCTTGATTTACATATTCAATAACTTCACCAACCGGATAAGTTTCCCAAAACTCAAGATTTGCAGTACCTTGTAAAAGTTTTCTAACTCTTTCAGGGTCTTTAATACCGGGCAATTCAACAAGAATTCTACCTGTATTACCACTAAGTTTCTGGATATTTGGTTGTGTAACACCAAATTTATCGATTCTGGTACGAAGAATATTAAACGAATTATCAATTGCGTCTTGAGTTTCTTCTTCAAGAACAGCTAACACTTCTTCGTTTGTAGAATTGTAAGTAATTCTGTCTTTTAAATCGATGGTATTGAATACAGAAGCCAATCTGGCATCTTTATCAATTTCAGCGAAAGCCTGACCGAATAGGGTTACAAAATCTTCCTGACTATCTTTCTGTTTTTCTTTGGCAAGTTGAATTGCTGCCTCAAATGTAGGGTCTTGACTGTTACTTGATAGATTTTTGATTAAATCTACTACAGAAACTTCAAGGGTTACATTCATACCACCTTTTAAATCCAGACCTAAGTTCAATTCTCTTTCCTGGCATTCGCGAAGTGTGAATTTTTTAATCCAAAAGAAGTTATAAACTTCTTCGCTAGCCATTGAATCAAGATAAACCAATTCTTTATCAGGGTCTCCGTTTGCAAATTCTTTTGCATCGTTTTTAACACTGTTAGTTTTCCAAGTAAACGATAATTGGTATAAACTAACTAAAGCTATGGCAATTGCTAATAACCTAATTGCTCCTTTATTTTGCATTTGTTCTCGTTTTAAAGTTCTTAAGAATTTCTATTATTATTTTGTTTTGGGCTGCAAATATATTGTTTTTTTTTAAATTTCAGCAAAAGTTTTAAATTGATTGCACTTTTTTTTTAATAAAAAAAAAACATCATTTTTAGGTCATTGAATATCAGACTCTAAAAGATTTTATTTATATTATTTTATTTTGAAAATTTATTTTTAATTTCAAATAATTATATTTGCAAAAAATAAAAAAATGATAAAACCGTATAACGAAATTGAGAGTAAAAAAGCTCAGGTTGAAATAATGTTTGATAATATTGCTCCAAAATACGATTTTTTAAATCATTTCTTATCTCTGGGTATTGATAAAATCTGGAGAAAAAAGGTGAAAAAAATACTTAAATTAAAGAAACCTCAAATTATTTTAGATATTGCAACGGGTACTGGTGATTTGGCTATAGAACTTTCAAAACTAAAACCAGTTAGAATATATGGTGTAGATTTATCAGAGCAGATGCTTGAAAAAGGCAGAGCAAAATTAGTAAAAAGAAATTTAACCGAAATTATCGAATTTACTAAAGGAGATGCCGAAAACCTTAGTTTTGAAGATAATAAGTTTGATGCTGTAACAATTTCGTTTGGTGCAAGAAATTTCGAAAATCTGAATAAAGGAATAGAAGAAGTATTAAGAGTTTTAAAACCCGGCGGAGAATTAGTTTTACTCGAATTTTCTGAACCAAAAAAATTTTTGATAAAAAAAGTATATAATTTTTATTTTTCGCAAATTTTACCTTACATTGGTAAAGTTTTTTCAAAAGATTACAGAGCATATAAATATCTGCCGGAATCGGTAAAATCGTTTCCACACAGAGAAAACTTCTTGTCTGTTTTAAGTTCAATAGGATTTGCTGATACAAAATATTTTACTTTGACTTTTGGAATTTCAACAATTTATTGCGGAACAAAATAATAAATTTGTAAAAAAACTGTTTATAATAGTAAAATGTAAAGTTTTTAATATATGAAAAAAGGAATAATTTTTATCCTTGCCGTCATGTTATCCTATGGTTTGTTTGCACAACAAACAAAAAATCTGAGATATCACGACCAGCGACCACTTCATTTCGGATTCACTGTTGGTTTAAATTACATGGATTTTACAATTCAGAAAACCTCATTGTTTTTAAATGATACTGTCGATTTTTATTCGATAGAAAACAAAATTGGACCAGGTTTTCATTTGGGTCCTATTGTTAATTTCAGACTTGGGAATTATTTCGATGTCAGATTTTTAATTAATCTGTCGTTTGGACAAAGAGATGTAATTTATAAAATTGCTAATGATGTACAAGGTGACGGAACCGGTATGTACACCGAAAAAATAATGAATTTGCCGTCAACATTTGTTGAAGCACCGCTTTTAATTAAGTACAAAGCAGCCAGAATAAATAACGTTAGACCATATTTAATTGGAGGTGTTAATTTAAAATATGATATGGCTGCAAGAAAAAAACCTAAGGAATCTGAAATGCCTAAAATTCAATTGAAGGAATTTGATTTCTATGGCGAAGCCGGTTTTGGAATTGACTGGTATTTAGAGTATTTTAAACTTTCAACAGAATTAAAATTCAGTTACGGATTTTTAGATATACTTGAAAAAGACGGTACTATTTATACTTCTACAATCGAAAAAATGCAATCTAAAATGTTTATGTTTTCTTTTCATTTTGAAGGACCATAGAATTTTCATTTTTTGATAAAAAAAGCGGCAGTCAAAAATTAGACTGTCGCTTTTTTTATTTATATATCACCTTAAATCAGTAATTTTTTTGCTAAATGGTTGCAGGTGAAAAACAAATGCAACGTGCAGACTACATCAGTCAAGTGTTTTCACCTGACTGACATTCAACAAATTAACCTAATACTTGCGGATTTAAGGTATCAATTGAATTAGATAAATCTTAATATTTTTAAAATTCAAATAAAAGTTTTAATAAAAAATTTCTACGATATTGAGGAATTTCAGATGCATAATAATCGCCATCTGCACTTCTAACACCCGGGTGAAAATACTCAGTATCTAAAATATTATTTGCAGCAATTTGCAAACTTAATCCTTTGTAAATATTATAAGTTATAGCTCCATTTATAATCATATATGCATCAATAACATCATTCGGATTACTCGAAATTGTTGTATTTGCACCAGTTGGTTTATCGCCAACATAGTTCATTATCAAATTAAAATTTAATTTTCTGAAAAACATTGCATTAGCTCCCACAGTAAATTTATGAGTTGCTATATCTCCAATTCTAACTTTTTCAGTTTCACTTGTATTGTAAGGGTCTGTAAAAGTATAATATACAAAAGTTGAATAATTTTTATACTTAAAATTCAAACGGCTTTGAATTCCTCTTATTAATAATTCGCCAACAGGTTGATTTTGAACACCATCAACAGTTACTCCATCTTCATTAACATAAGTTATTGCAACTTCGTTAGCAATATTACTGTAATTTGCTTGATATGCGGTTACATCAAAAAATAAATTCTCAGTAGCCTGCCATCCAGCATCTAATTCAAAATTTTTAACTTTTTCGGGTTGCAATAATGGGTTCGCAATTCTTTTTGCTGTAGTACTGTATTTTGTCAAATTATCAGCATCTTTAAAAGCTTCAGAATAAATAACTTTAAATATAAAATTCAGAGGTGTAAACACTATTGCTGCTTTTGGATTTAAAACAGTTCCATAACCTTGATTTATACGTATTTTATTATTATCAGCTCTAGCTCCAAGTACTAATGATAAAGTTTCGATAGGTTTGTAATTTGCTTGAGCATAAAAACCAATATCAGTACTAAAAAAGTGATTTCCACCTTCTAAAGCTGGGTCAATTCCTTTTTCTTCAGGATTTGGGTCGGTGCTTACAATATAATTTCCCTGTATAATACTTTGTCGATATTCAATGCCGGAAGTAATATTAAATTTATCCGAGAAATCGATAATCGCTTTTAATTCAGAACGAAATTGCTGCGAATAAGTTGCATAATAAGATTCATACCAGTATGGAACAGTATTTAACCTCAAATCTGCTGTATCCAAACCTCCGTTTATATAACCAACATACCAGTAATCGTGATTTTGATTACCTTTTAATCTGTTAACTTTAAAAGTATTGTAACTGGAAATAGTTAATTTGTTTGTAATCTTTTTTTCGTATTTAGAATATACATAAGAATGTGATGGTGTCCAAGTTCCAAACTCATAAATATCTCTGTACCAAGAACCATACTGTTCGGCTCTTGTCCAATGCTGAAATCCTACTGTCAAATCTTTAATTTTGAGACTTGCGTTAATAAAATAGTCGTTTGCTTTATTTTCGTAAAAATGTTCGACACCATTAACTTTGTAACCTTCTTTATCTAAATCCATTGCCATTTGAGCCGAATCAGCGTTTGAGGTTTCTAATTTTGCCATGTAATAATCTACATCGTAGTCGTTTAAATCAAAATCCCAGTTGTCGTATTCAGACAAATCCATATTGTCTGTCTGATAAAGTCTTCCGGTAACATTTAGTGATAAATCCTTGTATTTTCCCACCAAAGTTACATCGCCATATCTAGTATTCCAGTTTCCGTATCCGGCATTTGCATAACAACCAAATTTTTCATCACCACTCAGAAAATCAGTTTCTTCTTTTGTAATTACGTTTATTACACCTAGAAAAGCATTTGCACCATAAACGGTAGAAGCAGGACCATAAACAACTTCAATTCGTTTAATATTTGAAACAGGATACTGTCTTGCAATCCATGCACTTCCGCTCCATAAATCGTTCTGTTCCACACCATCAATCATAATCATAGTACGGTCGGTATTATTTGACCTATAACCACGTTGATAAATTTGTGAATATTCACAACCCATTCCTCTTGACACATCAAAACCCGGCAAATCGTGAATAACCTGCTCAATGTCAGTATATCCTCGCTTTTGAATTTCGTCTTCGGTAATTACAATAACAGTCTGTGGAGCTGAAAGCACAGATTCAGATTTTTTCGAAACTGATGTAACTTCAACGTTTAGAAGTTCTTCGATACTTAATTCAAAAACATCAAATTCTGAAAGTAGAGACATTGATAAATCAATTTCAGTTCCTGAGATTTCGGCAACTTGTACACGATATCCTTTTTTTGAAAATTCGAGAGATTTTTTATTTGCCGGAACATTTATTGAGTACTTACCATTTTCGTCTGTTAAAGTTGAAGTATTATCACCTTTAACACTAACGATTACATCTTTTACAGGAATATTATTTTTGTCCGTAATTTTTCCTGTAATTGTATTCTGAGCAAATGTTGTGCTTGCCAGAAAAACAAATAAAATAAAAAGTAATTTTTTCATATATTTTATTATTTAGGGTTCAACAATTCAAACCTAAAATTATAATTTAATATAAAAAAATATATTCTATTTATTTTTATATTTAAATAAAAGTATTTTTTAAGTAATTTATTATTAAAGTTATAAAAAACTTTCTTAAAAGCACGGAATTAATAAAAAACACAACTTATACTGTTTTTACATGGATATTTGATAAATTGTATATTTAATGAAAAATTGAAATAAAGTTATAATAATATATTAGTTTAATTTCAATAGTTAACTTTTTCTAATGAATTTTTTGAAAATTTAATATTCAACGAACTTTTGTATTTCCATTTACTTAATACAATCTTTCATTACAAGTTTTTACTCACTATTGTTCGTGAGAAAGTTCGTTATCAATCAAGAGAATAGTATATTTCTTGTCCTATTCCCAAATACTGTGATAACTTTTTAAAAAAGTATGAATTTTTAAACCAAAAAAAGAGTCATCGCGAAGCGAACTTGCCTGAATTGAAAGTAAGTAAGTGGACATAAATTTTGTGGTATTTGAAATTATCAATAGCTTAATAAATGAATGACTTGACATTGTTTAATTATCTATTAATATATGTCCAAGTACTTATTAAGAAAATTGATATACATTTGTTCTTTGAAAGTACATAGTAAAGTCATTAACTTTCTTATTTCAATTAAGGCAAGATTTACCTAACGGTGAAAAAGTTCAAAGAAATGAC
>Ga0316608_1000587_pt1 | contig 16515 bp, 19 predicted proteins | sample MIS2016152B_MG_FD_207673 | JGI IMG/M metagenome (GOLD analysis project Ga0316608, IMG submission 207673) | Microbial mat bacterial communities from Middle Island sinkhole, Lake Huron, Michigan, United States - MIS.2016.152B | ecosystem: Environmental > Aquatic > Freshwater > Lake > Sediment...
CGGACGGCAACCATTCATTGCTGAACCTACTGCAATTCCAGCAAAACCTAATTCGGCTATTGGAGTATCAATAACTCTTTTTGGTCCGAATTCTTCTAACATCCCTTTTGATGCTTTGTAAGCTCCGTTGTATTCGGCTACTTCTTCGCCCATTAAATATACAGCTTCATCGCGACGCATTTCTTCACTCATCGCTTCTGCAATTGCTTCTCTAAATTGTATCGTTCTCATATATAGATTTTCTTAATGTCAAATTTGGGAAGCAAAAGTAAAAATTAAAAATGATAAAAAAACATATTATATACTAAATAATCAATTGTTAATTCTAAGTTTTTTGACTGTGTAGTAGTTAAATTTGAAAACATTATGTTGACAACGGATACGAAATCGATATAATACAGACTTTTTTTTGATAAATATTATGCACGCATACAATAAATCGAAATATATTTTATACTTTTACAATCTGAAAATTTTTAACTCAAAAAAAATGAAAATATTAGTTTGCATCAGTCATGTGCCAGATACTACTTCCAAAATTAACTTCTTGAATAATGATTCTGAATTTGACACTAACGGTGTTCAGTATGTTATCAACCCAAATGATGAATATGGTTTAACTCGAGCTATTTGGTTTCAAGAACAACAAGGAGCAAAAGTAACGGTGGTTACTATTGGAGGTATTGAAACAGAACCAACTTTAAGAAAAGCACTGGCTATTGGGGCTGACGATGCTATTCGTGTAAACGCAATTCCAACCGATGGTTTTTTTGTTGCCAAACAATTGGGAGAAGTAGTCAAAATCGGTGGTTATGATATAGTAATTTGTGGTAAAGAATCATTGGACTATAATGGTGGAATGGTACCTGGAATGTTAGCGGGTTTATTAGGATATCATTTTGTAAATTCTTGTACAGAGCTTATTGTTGAAGGTACTTCAGCAAAAGTAGGAAGAGAAATTGATGGCGGAAAAGAAATAGTTTCTACATCATTACCTTTAATCATTGGTGGACAAAAAGGTTTGGTTGAAGAAAAAGACCTACGCATTCCAAATATGAGAGGGATTATGACTGCCCGAACTAAAGTTTTAACAGTTTTAGAACCAATAGCTTCTGAAAACAAAACAAAAGCTGTAAAATTTGAAAAACCAATTGCAAAATCGGCAGTGAAATTAATTTCTGCAGATAATTTAGATGAATTAATAAATCTGTTACACAACGAAGCAAAAGTAATATAATAGTCAACAGTATTCAGTAGCAGTTTTCAGTTTTAAAACCTTAAATATATAAATTATGTCAATATTAATATACGCAGAATCAACTGACGGAAAAATCAAGAAAGTAGCTTTCGAATTAGCGTCTTATGCGAAAAAAGTTGCAGAATCAATAGGTACAACGGTAACAGCAGTAACAATTAATACAGGAAATGTTACCGATTTATCAAAATATGGAGTCAATAAAGTTTTGAAAATCACTAATAATAAATTAAACCAATTCAATGCAAAGGCTTATGCCGATATAGTAAAACAGGCTGCAATAAAAGAAGGTTCTAAAGTTGTCGTTCTTTCATCTACAACCGATAGTTTATACCTTGCTCCTCTTGTATCTATAGGTTTAGAGGCTGGTTTTGCCTCGAATGTTGTAGGTTTACCTGTTTCTACTTTACCCTTTCAAGTAAGAAGAAATGCATTTTCAAACAAAGCTTTCAATATTACAGAAATTTCAACAGACGTAAAAATGATTTGTTTGGCAAAAAATTCTTACGGATTAGTAGAAAGCAACACCGCTTTATCAGAAGAAGACTTTGCACCCAATTTAAGCGATGCTGATTTTGATGTTAAAATAGAATCGGTAGAAAAAACGACAGGTAAAGTAACTATTGCAGATGCTGAAATTGTAGTTTCTGGAGGTCGTGGATTGAAAGGTCCAGAAAACTGGCATATTCTTGAAGATTTAGCTTCAGTTTTAGGAGCTGCAACCGCTTGTTCAAAGCCAGTTTCCGATATTGGATGGCGTTCTCACAGCGAACATGTGGGTCAAACAGGAAAACCAGTTGCGGCCAACTTATATATTGCCTTAGGTATTTCGGGAGCCATTCAACACATTGCTGGAATCAACTCGTCAAAAATAAAAGTGGTTATCAACACCGACCCTGAGGCTCCATTTTTCAAAGTTGCAGACTATGGAATTGTTGGCGATGCCTTAGAAATAGTTCCTCGTTTAACACAAAAACTCAAAGAATTTAAAGCTAATAATGGTTAGAAATCAAGGTTTTTCTATCAAAAATTAATTTTTTTTGGAAGAAATAAAAAAAAAATTAGAATATTACTGCTCCTATCAAGAAAGATGTCATTTGGAAGTAGCGGAAAAGCTACGTGCATTTGGTTTGATTGAAGTCGAAAGGGATGCTATTATGGTTCATTTAATAGAAAATAACTTTTTGAATGAAGAGCGGTTTTCTTCCATTTTTTCAATGAGTAAATTTCATCAGAAAAAGTGGGGGAAAATTAGAATTAAAAACGAATTAAAAGCTCGAAAAATTTCAGATTATTTAATTTCAAAAGCATTAAAAGAAATTCCTATCAATGAATATCAATCAACATTTGAAGATTTAGCAGAAAAATATTGGAACACGATTAGTGAAAAAAATGATTTAAAAAAACAAAAAAAATGTTGTGATTTTTTAATTAGAAAAGGGTGGGAAACTGACCTAATTTATGATAAAATTAAAGAACTAAAAAAAATTAGTCATTTGTAGTTGTCCGTATATATCCAAATTTATAACTGTATCTGTCTTTCAATTTGTTGTTCTAATGAAATAAAAGTTTCGGTTCTTGAAACACCATCGATGGGTTGAATTTTTTTATTTAATAGTTGCATCAAATGCTCGTTATCTCTACATATAATTTTGATTAATATGCTCCAATTTCCTGTGGTGTAATGACATTCTAAAACTTCTGGAATTTTTTTAAGTTCTTTGACTGCTTCGGCATTTGAAGCTGCTTTTTCAAGGTAAACGCCAATAAAAGCCATGGTTTTATAACCTAAAACTTTGTTGTTGACAATAAATTTAGAACCCGAAATTACCCCAGCGTCTTCTAATTTTTTCAATCGTTGGTGAATGGCTGCTCCTGAAATTCCAATTTTATGGGCAATTTGTAGTATTGGTTTTCGGGCATCTTCCATCAAGAAACGAAGAATTTCTTTATCGATTCCATCAATTTCAATTTGAAGTTGGTTGATTTTCATTTATTTAAACCATTACGTTTTTTTCTGAACACTTAAAACTGAACACTGAACACTTTTTTTAAACCATTAAGAAAATTAAGGTTCATAAGGTTTTTGACTGAACACTTAAAACTTAACACTGATTACTTTCTTATAATATTTAAAGCAAAAATAGAAAATTAGTTTCAAATTGACAGTTTATTTTAAATAAATGCTTAAAATTAAAATTGTTTAAAATTTTGAATTTAGTAAAAATGGAAAACTCTTTAGCCCTGATTGAAGTGGAAATCCTTTTTTAAACCCTGTCAGGGTTTTAAACCCTGACAGGGTTTAAAAAAGATTGCAACGAAAAGCGGGAACACGGAAGCCAAGAAAGCCCGAGCCACTCGCTCCAAAAAAATTAAACCGAAACTGTCAATTTATCAGGATTATAACCAATATAAGGCATTACAGTTTCTTTGAAGACAACGCCAAATTCTTCTAATTCTTTTAGAATGGGTTCATAAACTTCTTTTCTGATTGGCAATTGAACACCGGGCGTTTTTATATTTCCGTTTAAAATTTGTAAAGTAGCCATGGCTACAGGCAAACCAACTGTTTTAGCCATAGCGGTATAGGTTTGATCGTCGCCAATACAAACCATTTTGGAGTCTATTTGTTGTTGTTTTCCGTCTAATTCGTAGCCAAATTTATGGTACATAACAATCATGTCTTTGTCGTTGGGTTGTAAAGTCCAACGTTCGTTCAAGATGCTTTCTAGAATTTGAGCAGGTGTGGCATTTTTTAGACCTATAATTTTGTTTGGATTGAATAAATCTAAATCTAACAATTTATCCCACATGATGTCGTCTTGTTCAATATTTAGAGCCATTCGCATCTTAATTTCGACAGAATCGGTTGGATGATAGGGCAGAAAAGAATTAGTAAATTCACGAAAACTCATGGTTTCAGAATTTTCCATAGTGTAAGTATCGTCGGTCATTCCGAGTTGTACAAACATGTTCCAAGCTTTTGAAAACCCAACTCTTCTGATAGTTCCACGATATAAAGTTAGCACATTCTCTAATCCATAAACACTTCGATATTTTAGGGAATCTCGGTTGGCATATCCTTCAAATTTTCCGAAACCTTCAACGAATAAAAATTCGGTTCTTCTAAATAATTTATTGTAAGGAATGTATTTGTATTTTCCTTCTTGTATAAATTTTGCTGCTCCACCTTGACCAGCTAAAACTACATTTCGTGGTGCCCAAGTAAATTTATAATTCCAAAGATTGTTGTCGGATTCTGGTGCCACTAATCCACCGCAGAATGATTCAAATAAAATCATTTTCCCTCCTTTTTCATGGATTTCATTGATGACTTTCATAGCACTCATGTGGTCAATTCCAGGGTCGAGACCAATTTCGTTCATAAAAATCAAATTGTTTTCTTTAGCTTGAACATCTAAATCTTGCATGGCCTCTGAAATATATGAAGCTGTGACCATGTGTTTTTTGAACTTGATACAATCTTTGGCAACTTCAATATGCATGTGCGCCGGAAGCATTGAAATTACAATATCGGCTTTTTGAATTTCTGCATGACGTTGATTTTCTATATTGATATCCAACTGAATAGCCGTTGCATTTGGATGATTATTGGTTTTTCTTTGAGCTAATTCTAAAGATAAATCGGCAATGGTTAGATGCAAATTCTCTTTTTCAGATTTGTTTAAAAGATATTGAATTAAAGAAGAAGCCGATCGACCTGCTCCTATGATAAGGATGTTTCTCATGGTTTTTGAAATATAGATTACAAATTTATGAAAACGGAATGATTTTTAATCAAATTTTGAGGAAAACAAAAAAGCACAACCAAAATTGATTGCACTTTTACATTATTTGTAATTATTATTCTATTCCTTCCAATTCTTCTAAATCTTTTTTGGCTTCTTGTTGGGCTTCAATTTTTTGCTGCTCAAATGTAGTGTCAACGGCAACTTCATCTTTAACTAAATAGGTTTTTCCGAGCACAAATAATCCGCAGATGTAAGTTATTGCAAAAAACCATTTCAAGACTTTTCGTTGCGAAACATCTGATTTTTTAAATGCAATGAAAATGCAAATCAAACCAATTCCGATGGGTAAAAGTGCTAAAGTGTCTAAAGGCAAAATTGAAAAAGTAATGCTTATTAGTACAAAAATAACAGACAAAATAAAAAAAGTTTTTCTCATAACAAATTATATTCCTGTAGCTGAAGTTAATGCTAATTGTCCCGTTCCAACTGGAATGCTAAACTTCATTAACGCTGGAACTTTTTTAGCATCGGCAGTTAGCCAAATTAGGTTTTTGTCTGTTCCTTTTAAAACATTTGTTTTAGCACCAATAGATAACTTGTAACACATTTTACTTCCAAGATTTCCAGCAGAAACGGTTTCGCTTCCTAAGTGTTTTAAAGTTACTGGAATTTCTTTTTCGTCAAAAACTATGGTAAACGATTTGGTTTGTCCAGCGGTGAACTTAGTAAAATCAATAGCTCTCACTTTATATAATAACGAAACTACATCTTGCGTAGAAGCACCAATAGAAAACGACTTTGTGGTTTCGGGTTTGTTTCTTTTTTGAGCAACGCTGGTAACTTTATTGTCTTTAAAAGTATATTTTTCTTTTTTTGTGTAACCGCCTTCGTTAATACTTCTTTTGTATAAACTTGGTTTTAAAGTAGTTGGATTTACGTAAGACTCGTATGTATCGCGAATCTTAAAAAATTTGTCATACTTGCTAAACGTGGCTAATTCACAATTCAAATGAAGGTAAGAGTTTTTTGCAGTAGCAACGGTTTCTGTTGACATAGTTACTTGAGCAATTTGTGTCATCAATCCGCTCATGTTATACGACCCTGAATAAACTAATTTTTCGCCCGATGGAATTAAAACAGTGTTTTCTGTTGTAAACGAACACAATAGCAGCACAATAGACAATATAAACAATACTCTTTTCATCATTTTTTTAATTTATTTTGCAAATATAAAATATTAATAATTGTTATTTTCTAAAGGAAAACATAAAAATCATTTCAAGTTCAATATATAACTGATATTTTTGTATAAAATTATATACAATTAAAAAAAATGGATAAAAAAATTCTTTCCACAGCTGGTTTTTTCGGAATGACAGCAATTATTCTGGGAGCTTTTGGGGCACATGCTTTGAAAAAAGTTTTGTCGCTGGAGCAATTAGCAACTTTTGAAACGGGTGTAAAATATCAAATGTATCATGCTTTATTTTTGCTTTTTCTTGGGCTGAACAATCATTTAAGTTTCAAAATGAAGAAGCTAATTTTAGTGCTAACCATTTTAGGAATTATGCTCTTTTCAGGATCAATTTATTTATTAGCAACCGATAGTTTGAATGATTTTAATTTTAAAATTATCGGATTTATAACTCCGATAGGCGGACTATTTTTGATAGCATCTTGGGCTATTTTAATGGTTCACTATTTAAAGAAAAAGGAACGTTTTTAGTGTTTTCATACGATATTTAGATGCTTTGAATACAAAATTATAAATTTTTAATTACATAAGTTACAATTCCCCAAATGATTAATTCGTTTTCTTCAGTGACTTTTATGGGTTGATAATTTTTGTTTTCGGGCATTAAAAACACACAATCTTTTTCTACTTTAATTCGTTTTACAGTAAATTCACCATCAATAAAGCAAACGGCAATTTTATTGTTTTGAGGTTCAATGCTTCGGTCAATTACCATAATATCACCATCATCAATTCCGGCACCAATCATTGACGTTCCAGAGGCTTTAGCATAAAAGGTTGCTTCTCTATTTTTGACTAAAACATGATCTAAGCTAATTTTGCTTTCGTCAAAATCGGCTGCTGGCGATGGAAAACCAGCTTTAATTCCGTTGGAAATAAACGAAAGTTCCTTAGTGTTTTCAAAATCAGGAAGATAAAAGGTGATTTTTGGTTTCATTTTTTAACAATTATGACAATATCAACGGCATTTAACCGTAAATATATCTTTAAAATCGGTGGTATATTTTGGTGATAAATGATTTTGTTTCATTTTCCAGGTTCGTTGTAAATCTTGGTTTCCGAGTCGAATTTTTCGTTCGCCTGTTTTTTTATGAAAATCGTCAATAACTTTCATCAGTTTTTGATGCTTCGGATTTTCTTCTTCAAACAAATGAAACTGTTTTTGATCTTGCGGAATAATTTGCGTTACAATAACGCCCGCTTTTTTATAAACTTCTTCTTCTTCAAACAGTTCTTTGAGCATTTTTACAGCCACAGAACTCAAAGTAATATTTGAATTACTGGCAAAAGGCAAAGTTTCTAATTTGTAGAAATTATAGCGTTCGCCAGGCACTTTATAACTGTCTTTTCTTAAATATAAAATCACACCATAGCAACATGAGTTTTGTTTACGCAATTTCTCGGCACAAATCGTTGCAAAGGTAGAAATGCGTTCTTTCATTTCGTTGAATGTAGTGATATTTCCGTCAAAACTTCGGGTAATAGCAATGCTTTTTTTGTCTTTTGGCTCTTCCAATTCCAGTACTGATTTTCCTTCCAATTCCATTTTTAGTCGGATGCCCACAACGCCCATTTCTTTTTTGATGAAATTTTCGTTTTGTGGCAAAGTAAAATCATAAGCCGTTAGAATGTTTTGTGCCTGCATTTTTTTTGTCAATCGATAGCCAATGCCCCAAACGTCTTCAATTTTGGTCCATTTTAATGCTTTTATCCGTTTTTCTTCGGTGTCAATTACATAAATTCCTTGTGTTCTTTCTTGAAATTTTTTTGCAATTTTGTTGGCTACTTTTGATAGTGCTTTGGTTGCTGCAAATCCGACGCAGACTGGAATTCCAACCCATTTTTGAACACGTTTTTTCATTTGAATTCCATAATCGTGATAGTCTGCTATTATCATCCCATCAAAATTAAGAAACGCTTCATCAATGCTATAAACTTCAGTGTTAGGAGAAAAACCTTCGAGAATTTTCATTACACGACTACTCAAATCGCCATAAAGTGCATAATTGGATGAAAAAACATGAACTTTTTTTTGTAGTAGTTCCTGCCTAACTTTAAACTCGGGAACACCCATTTGTATTCCCAAATCTTTGGCTTCATAACTTCGTGCAATAACGCAACCGTCATTATTAGACAATATAACTATTGGTTTTCCAATAAGTTGAGGTTGAAAAACACGTTCGCAAGAAGCATAAAAATTATTACAATCGACTAAAGCATACATTTTGTAAAGTTAATCAATAATTGAATTTCATATGTAAATATTATTTGTTTTTTGGTGCATACCTGACTGCCGTCAGGCAGGTGTATCGCTATTTTCATTGGTGTTTGCATTCGCAAACTAGTGTTTATGGCGATTTCATAATTGTTAATTAGTTCGATTGTTGATAAATAAAATAGAATAACAAAAGTGAAATTTGCAATTGATTTTTTACTTTTGATAAAGTAATGCCAATAATTTTCAATATCTTTATAGGAATAGCTATTTTTCATGAAAAAACTAAAAATTGTAACACTAACTATAAACCCATCATTAGACAAATCAACCCATTTTACAGGATTGATTGCCGAACAAAAAATCCGTTGCGAAAAACCACGATATGATGCTGGCGGTGGCGGAATAAATGTATCGAAAGCCATTTCAAAATTAGGAGGAAATTCAATTTGTGTTTTTACTTCTGGTGGTTCAACTGGCGAAATGTTAGAAGAATTAGTTGCCAAAGAAAAAATCGAAAGTATTGCCATAAAAACCAAAAATTGGACAAGAGAAAATTTTATTGCTTTCGAAAATAAAACCAAAGCACAATATAGATTTGGATTTCCAGGCAATGAATTTTTAGATGCTGAAAAAGATAAAATTCTACAAACCATAAAAGAGTTGAAAACCGATTATTTAGTAATCAGCGGAAGTTTGAACGAAGGATTGTCAACTAATTTTTATCAAAAAATAGCAGAAATCGCTAAAGAATCAAACATAAAAGTTATCGTTGATACGTCGGGCGAAGCATTGCAAAAAGTATTAGAAACTGGCGTTTATTTAATCAAACCCAACATTGGCGAATTAGCAAAACTAATTGGCGTTGAACGATTAGAACTACCAGAAGTAGAAAAAGCAGCAAAAAAATTAATTGAAGACAAAAGTGCCAAAATTGTAGTTGTTTCACTTGGAGCTGATGGTGCGATTTTAGTTTCAAACAACGAAACACATTTAGTAAAAGCCCCAAAAGTAGAAAAGAAAAGCACAGTTGGCGCAGGCGACAGCATGGTTGGTGGAATGGTTTGGGCATTGTCACAAAACAAAACTTTAAAAGAAGTAATCCAAATAGGTGTTTGTTGCGGGACAGCAGCCACTATGAACGAAGGAACACAACTTTTTAAAGTAGAAGATGTGATGAAGTTGTTGGAAGAAATTCAAAAATAAAACCCAATAACTTTCGTAATTGGGTTCCGTCTTAATACTTAATACTTTTATCTTAATACGTTTTAATCATTCAACTTCAATACCGCCATAAACGCTTCTTGCGGAATTTCAACATTTCCTACCAATCGCATTCTCTTTTTACCTTTTTTCTGTTTTTCAAGTAATTTTCTTTTTCTCGAAATATCACCACCATAACATTTTGCGGTAACGTCTTTACGTAATGCTTTTATCGTTTCACGAGCAATAATTTTTGCTCCAATTGCTGCTTGAATCGGAATATCAAATTGCTGTCTTGGTATCAATTCACGCAATTTCTCACACATTTTTTTACCTATATTATAGGCATTACTTTCGTGAATTAAAGCCGAAAGAGCATCAACTGATTGTGCATTTAATAACACATCAAGTTTTACTAATTTTGATTCTTTCATTCCAATTGGAGAATAATCAAACGAAGCATAACCTTTAGAAACCGTTTTCAATCGGTCATAGAAATCGAATACAATTTCTGCCAATGGCATGTCAAAAGTTAATTCAACTCGTTCAGTTGTCAAATACGTTTGATTGGTAATAACACCTCTTTTTTCGATACACAAACTCATTACATTTCCAACATAATCGGCTTTTGTAATGATGGTAGCTTTTATAAATGGCTCTTCAACTCGGTCTAAACGAGAGGGTTCTGGCAAATCCGATGGATTATTAATTACAAATGAAGTATCAGGGTCTTTTTTAGTATAAGCCAAATAAGAAACGTTTGGCACTGTAGTAATTACAGTCATATCATATTCGCGTTCTAGTCGTTCTTGAATAATTTCCAAGTGCAGCATTCCTAAAAATCCACATCGAAAACCAAATCCTAAAGCGGCTGAACTTTCTGGAGTAAATACTAACGAAGCATCGTTCAATTGCAATTTCTCCATCGAAGCACGCAAATCTTCATAATCTTCAGTGTCAACAGGATAAATTCCGGCGAAAACCATTGGTTTTACATCTTCAAATCCTGTAATCATATTGGTTGTTGGTGTTTTTGCATCCGTTAAGGTATCACCAACTTTTACTTCTTTTGCTTCTTTAATTCCAGATATCAAATACCCAACATCACCAGTAGAAATAACGCTTTTCGGAACCTGATTTAACTTCAAAGTTCCAACTTCATCAGCAAAATATTCATTTCCAGTTGCCATGAATTTAATCTTCTGACCTTTTTTAATCTCGCCATTTTTTACACGAAAGATAACTTCAATTCCACGAAACGAATTGTAATGTGAATCGAAAATCAATGCCTGTAATGGTTCGTCTTTATTCCCTTTTGGAGGTGGGATTTTTTCTATAATTGCAGCCAAAATATTTTCCACACCAAATCCAGTTTTACCCGAGGCGTGAATAATATCTTCTAACTTGCAACCTAATAAATCTATAATATCATCGCTAACTTCTTCAGGATTAGCACTTGGCAAATCTACTTTGTTCAAAACTGGAATAATTTCCAAGTCGTTTTCAAGCGCCAAATATAAATTGGAAATCGTTTGAGCCTGAATACTTTGTGCTGCATCAACAATCAACAATGCTCCTTCGCAGGCAGCAATCGAGCGGGAAACCTCATAAGAAAAATCTACGTGTCCTGGCGTATCAATAAGGTTCAAAATATAATCTTCACCTTTATAGGTGTATTCCATTTGAATGGCGTGACTTTTTATAGTGATGCCTCTTTCACGTTCCAAATCCATGTTGTCTAACAATTGCGCTTTTTCTTCACGAGCGGTTACGGTTTGGGTTGCACCAAGAAGTCTGTCGGCAAGCGTACTTTTTCCGTGGTCAATATGTGCAATAATGCAAAAATTTCTAATATGCTTCATCTTCTGTATCTGTCAATTTTACTAATGCTTTCGCATTTAATCTGCAAATATAAGCTAAAGTTTAGATTCAATTTTAGCATTCATTTCACAAAATTCATTTATTGTCTTTTTTTTTCATAAATTATGTATATTTGTATTACATTAATTAGATTTATTAATTATGACTATTTTTCAAAATCTTATCATTAGAAATCCTGAAATTATGAGCGGTAAACCTATAATTAAAGGAACAAGAATTACTGTTGAATTAATTTTAAAAAAATTATCAGAAGGAGTATCAATTGAAAATTTAATTAAGATGTATCCTCATTTAACAGTAACTGCTGTATTTGCAAGTTTAGAATATGCTTCTAAAATCATTGGAAATGAGGAGCTATTAGAGGTTTCATAATGCTTATTGCTGATGAAAATATTCCAATTGAAATAATTGAATCGCTTAGAAATGCTTGTTTTGAAACGTTTTCAATATATGAAAAATTAAGAGATCCTTCAGATAAAGAAATTATTGAATTTGCACAAAATCCACCAAAAATTATTTTAACAGAAGATAAAGATTTTGGCGATTTAATATTTGCTTATAATCAAAAAAAAGTTTCTGTAATTTTATTGCGTTACCATTATTCTGAACTTGAAATCATAAATGATATACTAATTATTTTCTACAAAATCATAGTATTGAAGAGCATTCTTTTATCGTTATTTCTACAAAGAATATTAGAATAAGAAAACTTTAAGATAAACTATTCTATCTTTGCAAAAAATTTAAGCAAATGCCCAAAATTGGCAACATCATATTACCCGATTTTCCACTATTACTTGCGCCGATGGAAGATGTGAGCGATCCGCCATTTCGCAGATTGTGCAAATTGCATGGTGCCGATTTGATGTATTCCGAATTTATTTCATCGGAAGGATTGATTCGTGATGCGGTAAAGAGCAAAATGAAATTGGATATTTTTGATTATGAACGACCCGTTGGAATTCAAATTTTTGGTGGTGATGAAGAGGTCATGGAACTTTCGTCAAGAATAGTAGATGCCGTGCAGCCCGATTTGGTTGACATTAATTTTGGTTGTCCAGTAAAAAAAGTGGTTTGCAAAGGCGCCGGAGCTGGCGTTTTGAAAGATGTCGATTTGATGGTGCGTTTAACTAAAGCAGTAATTAAGGGCACCAATCTTCCAGTAACGGTAAAAACGCGTTTGGGTTGGGACGAAAGTTCTATTAATATTGATGAGGTTGCCGAACGTTTGCAAGATATTGGAGTTCAGGCGTTAACAGTTCATGCTAGAACTCGTGCGCAAATGTATAAAGGCCATTCCGATTGGAGTCATATTCAACGAATTAAAGAAAATCAACGAATTACAATGCCCATCTTTGGAAACGGCGATATCGATTCGCCAGAAAAAGCATTGGAATATAAAAACAAATACGGTCTCGACGGAATGATGATTGGTCGTGCTGCTATTGGTTATCCATGGATTTTTAACGAAATCAAACATTATTTTGCGACTGGAGAGCATTTGGCAAAACCAACCATTGTTGACCGTGTAGAAGCCGCTAGAAATCACCTAACATGGTCCATGGACTGGAAAGGTGAACGCGTTGGAATTGTAGAAATGCGACGTCATTATACCAATTATTTCAAAGGCATTCCCAACTTTAAAGAACAGCGTTTAAAATTGGTAACATTGGAAAATCCTGAAGAACTGTTTAAAGTTTTAAACGAAATTCAGGAAATTTATGCCAACATTCAAATGGTTTAATTTAGAACGCTTTTACTAGCACGACTGCTCGCAATTGAACTTGCCAAAAAGCCAAGAACCATTATTGTTACAAATACAATCAAAATATTTTCAAACGAAAATACAACTGGATAAGCAAGTGTATCAGTTATCATGATTAACTCAAATTGTTGTTGAATCAATACAACCAATGAACCTATGGCTAATCCAATTACACCAGCAATGGCACAAGACAAAACACCTTGATAAAGAAAAATTGTTTTAAGTTTTTTGGGTTCAACACCTAAATAATATAAGGTTTTCAAATTGTCTTTTTTATCTAAAACCATCATGATAATGGCACCAGAAAAAGCAAATAAAATCATGATAATCACTAATGTAAATATCAAATAAATGGCTAAATTTTCTGTATTTAACATTTTGTGCAAAGTAGCATTTAGTTGAGCTCTGTTTTTTACTTCAACTTTATTATTAAATATTTTTTTAATTTCAGAAATAACAATAGTTTCATCAACATTAGGTTTTGTTTTTAGTTCAATTCCCGATATTTGATTAGGCTTATACTCTAATAATTCTTGAGTTAAACCTAAATCTGTAAAAACATATTTTGAATCTAATTCTTCGCTAACAGCATAAATTCCAACAGGAATAAGCACTGCTGTATTGAATTCATCGGATGGATTTATAGAAATTGAACCCTTTCCAGTTTTTGGAACATACACTTCAAATGGATTATTGAAATCAAATAATCCTAATGATAATTTTTCAGAAATTCCATATCCAATAACCACTTGATAGGTATCTTTTTTTAGCCATTGTCCGTTAAACATTTTTTCGGAGATCTTATTAACGTTGACAAAATTAGCATCTACTCCTTTTATGTAAGTAAAATATTCTTTTTTGTTGAATAAAAACAAAACTCTTTCTTCAATTATTTTACTATAATCTGCAACTCCTTCAATATTTTTTATTTTTTTTTCTTGTTCTAAAGAAATAGTAAACCATTTTCCTAACTTAGAATTTACCTTTAAATCTGGATCAAAATCATTTGAAAACGACAAACTAAAAACACGCAAACCGCTAAAAACAGAAAGCACAATAAACAAAGCCATTGCACCAATAATAATTCCACCCGAAGCAATTCGAGTAATAATATTGATAGCATTGTTTTTACTTTTACTAAAAATGTAACGTTTGGCTATGTAAAGTGGGAAATTCAACTAAGCTTTTTTTCGTTTTTCTAAAAGTTCCCGATTTTCAATAGGATTTTCTTCGCCTTTCAAAGCAGAATCTATTTTTTCAATATAATCTAAAGAATCATCTATATAAAAAGAAAGATTGGGCACTTTTCGTAATTGCAATTTAACTCTTTGCGATAAATCGTGTTTAATTAACGGTGCATTTGATTTTACAGCATCCAAAATTTCTTTTGCTCTATCCGTCGGAAAAACACTCAAATATACTCTTGCAACCCCCAAATCGGTGGTTACAGCAACTTTAGAAACCGAAATTATCAAATTAGTCAGTCCATTTTTTCGCACTTCACCTTGAAGAATATCTACCAAATCATTTTGCAGTACACTTCCTATTTTTTTCTGTCTATTTGTTTCCATTTTGCAAAAATACGATAAGAATTTTGATTGAAGAATAAGGATTTTAGATTTTTGAAGTTTTCTAATCTATTTGAATCTATTTTTATTTCATAATTTTACAAAAAAATACAAAATGAGAAAAATAGAACATATAGGTATAGCTGTAAAAAATCTAGAAACCTCCAATTTATTGTTTGAAAAATTATTTGGAATACCTGCATACAAACAAGAAGAAGTAGCCAGTGAAGGTGTAAAAACTTCCTTTTTTATGAATGGTCCAAATAAAATAGAATTGCTTGAAGCAACAAATCCAGATAGTCCAATAGCAAAATTTATAGATAAAAAAGGAGAAGGAATTCATCATATTGCTTTTGATGTAAAAGATATTCATTCAGAAATAAAAAGATTACAAGACGAAGGATTTATAGTTTTAAACGAGATTCCAAAAAAAGGGGCTGATAATAAGTTAGTAGCGTTTTTGCATCCAAAAACCACCAATGGCGTATTAATAGAATTGTGTCAGGAAATGGAATAGGGAAAAAAATTAATTGAATAATTGAATATCAATTAGTTAAAAGGAAACTATTTTATATATTTTTAAAAACAAAAAAAAGACTTGCAACAAATTAAAATTTGTAGTAATATTGCAACTTCAAAGACTGGTCCTATAGCTCAGTTGGTTAGAGCACCTGACTCATAATCAGGTGGTCCCTGGTTCGAGCCCAGGTGGGACCACAACAACATTAAAGACTTTTTTTAAAGTCTTTAATGTTTAAAAAAGAATGTTACTAAATAATATTCTAAACATTAACTTAAAGTCAAATTAATTTTAAAATCGTTTTTTTTTAATAAAATTATTGTTTGGTTAAAATTATTTTTTATATTTGCATTTAAGAAAAAGAAATAATAACAAAATGAAGCCTATTTTAAACAGAATATTTTTAGCCTTTGCCGCCCTATTGAGTTGCAATTTTATGTTTGCAAAACCTGCACCTCCTCCACCAACTCCGATAGGACCTGGAGAATTTCCAATAGATAATTGGTTATTCCCTTTTTTAGTATTGACCCTTGTTTTTGGATTATATAAAGTATATTCATTAAAAAAAACTTCAATATAATTTGAAGTTTTTCATTGTTTATTGAAATTTTGTAATTTAGCTACATACTTTCCAATTACATCAAATTCAAGATTTACTTTACTACCCGTTTTAATGTTTTTAAAATTGGTGTGGTCGTAAGTGTAAGGAATTATAGCGACACAAAATTCATGCATTTTTGAATCTACAACCGTTAGACTTACACCATTTATAGTTATAGACCCTTTTTCAATAGTGAGATTGTTTGAATAAGGGTCATATTCAAAAGCAAACTTCCAACTACCTCCATTTTCTTCAATAAATTTGCAAACACCTATTTGATCTACATGGCCTTGAACAATATGTCCATCTAATCTATCGCCCAACTTCATAGCTCGTTCAAGATTAATCCTTTCATTTACATTCCAATTGCCAATAGTTGTTTTTTCAATAGTTTCTTTTATTGCAGTAACCGTATAATTGTTGTTCTCAATTTCAACTACCGTCAAACAAATTCCATTGTGAGCAACACTTTGATCAATTTTTAACTCATTTGTTAAAGA
>Ga0316608_1000588_pt1 | contig 16505 bp, 33 predicted proteins | sample MIS2016152B_MG_FD_207673 | JGI IMG/M metagenome (GOLD analysis project Ga0316608, IMG submission 207673) | Microbial mat bacterial communities from Middle Island sinkhole, Lake Huron, Michigan, United States - MIS.2016.152B | ecosystem: Environmental > Aquatic > Freshwater > Lake > Sediment...
GGAGGATATTTAGACCTAAGTTCTTTAACCTCTATACCCGAAGGATTTAATCCTACCGCTGGAGGATATTTAGACCTAAGGTCTTTAACCTCTATACCCGAAGGATTTAATCCTACCGTTGGAGGATATTTAAACCTATATTCTTTAACCTCTATACCTAAAGGATTTAATCCTACCGTTGGAGGATATTTAAACCTATATTCTTTAACCTCTATACCTAAAGGATTTAATCCTACCGTTGGAGGATATTTAGACCTAAGTTCTTTAACCTCTATACCCGAAGGATTTAATCCTACCGCTGGAGGATATTTAGACCTAAGGTCTTTAACCTCTATACCCGAAGGATTTAATCCTACCGTTGGAGGATCTTTAAACCTAAGTTCTTTAACTTCTATACCCGAAGGATTTAATCCTACTGTTGGAGGATCTTTAAACCTATATTCTTTAACCTCTATACCCGAAGGATTTAATCCTACCGTTGGAGGATATTTAGGCCTAAGTTCTTTAACTTCTATACCCGAAGGATTTAATCCTACCGTTGGAGGATCTTTAAACCTAGATTCTTTAACCTCTATACCCGAAGGATTTAATCCTACTGTTGGAGGATCTTTAGACCTAAAAAATGAAAGTAAAAGAATACAAAACATACCTAGTAGTTATATATTTACATGGCAATCAGGTAAGTATATAAAAGTAGATGGTATGTTTACAGAAGTTATATCCAAAAAGGGTAATGTATATAAAGTAAAAGAAATAAATAGAGAGAAGGTATTTTATATAGTAACTAATGGTTCTACACATGCACATGGAGATACCATTAAAGAAGCAAAGAATAATCTTATTTATAAAATAACTGATAGAGATAAAAGTAAGTATGGTAAACTGAAGTTATCAGATACTTTATGTTTAGAAGAGATGATAGAATGCTATAGAGTAATAACAGGTGCTTGTGAAACAGGTGTTAAAATGTTCTTACAAGATAAAAAAGTTAAGAAAAAATATAGTATTCAAGAAGTAATTGATATGACTATGAATCAGTATGGTAATAAAGAGTTTGAACAGTATTTTAATGTTTAAAAGGAAAAATTATGAAAAAATTAATTAGTTACCCAGAGACACAACAATTTAGACAAACAATTCGAGCCGTATCTGATAGGGTTCAATTCGTAGATAAAGAGAAAGGGTATGATAGAACTATAAAGTTGCCTATTATTAAGTTTAGAGGAACAGTCAAACTCCATGGTACGAATTCAGGGGTGTGTTTTAATACAAAAACAGGCGACATGTGGGCGCAGTCAAGAGAAAATATTATTACTATTGAAAAAGATAACGCCGGTTTTGCTTTCTTTGTAGAGAGCAAGAAAGAAGTATTTAAACATATGTTTTCTACTATAAAAACAGACGCAGATATTATCTCTATCTATGGTGAATGGTGTGGTCAAAGCATTCAAAAAGGAGTAGCCCTTTCCCAACTTCCTAATAAGATGTTTGTAGTATTTGGTGTAAAATTATCAAATGTTGTAGAGAACGAGACGGAAGGGAAGTGGCTTAAAGAGTTTGATGCGTCTTATTTTAATGACCTTAAAGAGCATAACATCTACAATATTCTTTCTTTTAAAACATATGAAATAGACATCGACTTTGAGAACCCACATATTGCTCAAAAGAAAATGATTGAGTATGTAGAAGAAGTAGAAACTCAATGCCCCGTTGGAAAAGCTTTTGGGGTAGAGGGTGTTGGAGAAGGAATTGTATGGGAGACATATTTAGGTGATAACCGTATAATTTTCAAAACGAAGGGAGAGAAGCATAGTAGTTCCCGTGTTACGACTTTATCCGCTGTTGATGTAGAGAAAATGGAAGGTATAAAAGAGTTTGTTGAATATGCTGTAACAGAGAATAGACTTATGCAGGGTATTTCTATTGTATTTGCAAATGAACCTCCTGTAGTGGAGAAAACAGGCGACTTCTTGAGATGGGTTGTAAATGATGTTATGAAAGAAGAAATGGATACGCTTATTAAGAATAATCTTGAGCCTAAAAGCGTCAACGGGCATATCTCTAAAGAAGCTAGAAGATGGTTTCATGAATATCTTGATAAGGAAGCAGGTGTAGTTGATACAGATAATGGACAAGAAGAATGCTAAAGCTAATGCAAATGGAAGTAAGGGAACAAGAAGAGGATTATATTCCTGGGACCGAGCACCCATTTTGTCTTATTGCTATAGACTGTAATCTAGAAGCTCATTTACTTCAGATACTCAATATAGATAAATGTCATAATGATTATGTGTTTGATGAGCTACAAGAGGATATGGATGGGATGGGTTTTTATTACAAATTAGCTGTCGGTGTCTATTTGGTTGAGGTAAGGTATGACCACACTCAAGATTATTTCGGGGAATGGGAAGATAACCTTTATTTTAAGGAGGTTATCCCATACCAAGAGTGTTCAAAGTGTGAGCAACCACTAAGAAAAGACAAAGACGGTAACTGTATGTCTTGCACTGAAGTTTCCGCATTAAAATCAGGAGATTTAGATGGCAATTAGCATTTTAGAAGCACAAAAGAGAAAAGTAGAAGAAGAAGATACTTATTTGCACTGCCCGATATGCAATGAAAAACTTAAACATATATGGTCATACCGTATGGTTATGGATGGGAACTCTTGCTATCAATGTTCAGGAGAGGAAGAACATAAGTTTTGGATTCATCCTTTTAATTTCCGTACTATTCATTATAATAAAACTGTTTCAGAGACTGACTGGGATTGGGAAAGATGTTGGAGAATGGAGGGAGATACAGGCAAGTTCCCTGGGTTTAAATCTTGCTATATTGAGATAACTGAAGAACAAAAAGAGAGAGAAAGAGATGAGAAAAAGAAATATCAGAGTAAAATTTCTTCATCAAATAAAATTTCTATCCCGTTATGTAATACAGAATCAATAGTGCCGCAACCTCTAAGTGAGCCGTCTTCTAGTATATTCTTTTTAGAAACAGTTTATACTAAAACTAAATAAAAAGGCGAAGAAAAAAAATAGAAAATTTTTTAGATAATTCGGAATAAGGACTTGCTTTTTTTATACAATCATGGTATAATAAGCTTCCTAAAAAAAAACTAACAGGATAATATATGCAAAACACACAATTACTTATCATCGACCCACAGAATGACTTCTGTGACTCTAAAGGTGCGCTTTTTGTTGCAGGTGCAGACAAAGATATGTCTCGACTTGCAAAAATGATTGACCGAGTTGGTGCTAAACTAACGGACATTCACGTTACTTTAGACAGCCATCACTTACTTGACATCGCCCACCCAGGGTTTTGGAAAAATTCCTCTGGACAAAAACCGAATCCGTTTACAATCATCTCTTATGATGATGTTGCAAATGGGACATGGATGCCAACGATACCTTCTTTCTCTAAATATGCGCTATCTTACACTAAGGCTCTTAAAGATAACGGACGTTATCTATTATGTGTATGGCCAGCTCATTGCCTTATTGGAAGTTGGGGAACACAAATTGTATCAGACCTATATACATCTCTTCTTACCTGGGGCGATAAATATGTGGCAAATGTTGACTATGTTACAAAAGGGAGCAATTTCCTTACAGAACATTATTCAGCAGTTAAAGCAGAAGTTCCCGATCCAGCGGACCTAAGCACACAGCTTAATACTACCCTTACTGAAAGTTTAGAGGCTGTGGACAACCTTGTTATCGCAGGGGAAGCAGGAAGTCATTGTTTGAAGTTTACTCTTATTGATATTGTTGATGCTCTAGGCGGAGACAAATATGTAAGTAAAGTAACCCTTCTTACTGACGCAACTAGCCCTGTAACAGGTTTCGAGAAAGACCAAGATGACTTCATCAACAGCATGGTTGCTCGCGGTATGAAGTTATCCACAACAAACGAATTCCTTAAATAATACAGGAGCATTAACATGAGATTCAATACAGACACAATGGAAGTTACCCCCGCAGTTAAAACAGGGGGCTTTCAATTCAGTAAAACAAAATTAGTAAATCTTGGTAGTTCGGAATACACTTTAGTTACTCTAGTAGTAGACGTATCTGGTTCCGTAAGTTCATTCCGAGATGACCTTGTAAAAGCGATTCAAGAAGTTGTTAAATCTTGTCAAAAATCCCCAAGAGCCGATAATCTTATGATCCGACTCGTTTCATTCAATGCAGATGTTACAGAACAGCACGGGTTCAAACTGCTCTCCGAGTGTAATTTGTCAGATTACCAAGATGCTGTTAAACCTTACGGTATGACTGCGTTGTTTGATGCAACAATCAATGGTATCGAGGCAACAAGACAATATGGCGCAGAGCTTACAGCACAAGATTTCGATGTAAATGGTATTGTATTTGTTATCACAGATGGTGATGATAATCAATCAACAAATACATCTAAAGAAGTTGCAAAACTCATTAAACAAGTTCAAAAAGAAGAGACCAGTTTGGAATCTATTCTAACAATTCTAATCGGGGTGAATACCTCTGACGTAGATGTTGATAAGTTTCTTACTGACTTCAAAACAGAAGCAGAGTTTTCTCAATACGAAAAGATCGATAATGCAAATGCGAATACACTTGCAAAACTCGCTCAGTTTGTTAGTAAGTCAATCAGTGCTCAAAGCCAATCGCTTGGATCAGGCGGAGCTTCAAAGCCAATTAGTCTAAGCATTTAACAATTAAGGTATGCACCTATCCAGGTGTGTACCTTAGCTACAAAAAAATTCAATAGGTGGTTCACCATGTTTACAGATTTTTATTTTGCCAAAGGAAATACCCACGTCTTTTGTGAAGACCATGCTACGTCAGGAAATGGTATAGCGATTATATCAGACGGATGCTCGGGGTCAGGGAACACCCATATAGGTTCCATGGTGTTGGCAAATGTTTTAAAAAATAATCTTACGATTGACCGAGGCGACCTAAGTATTGTCCAAACTGTAAAAACTGCATTAGATATAGTAGAACGAGATTTCGGGATTAAAAATACAGATGGAACAACTCCTATAGATGCTACTCTTTTGTATGCTTTGGAGCTAGGTAGAGAAATATGTATTAAAGCTATAGGAGATGGTGCCGTTTATATAAAATACATTGACGGAGACTCCCAACTATTTTTGCTCTCTTATGAATCGGGGTACCCGTATTATCCAATATACTCATATGATTTAAACCGTAAAGCAAAGGTAGATATTTTAAATAAGAGTTCCTACACTTTACATAGTATATTAACGCAAGCTGGTGGGCTTGAAATTTCAAATATCAAGCGTGACGTTCTAGAGTGTCATTTCAGTCATAATGTTACCAAGGGGTCTGTAGAATATGTATCTGTAATGTCTGACGGAGTTTTTTCTTTCTTAGATGCAGAGAATAATCCTATCGACCCAATTACTATTGTGAAAAAGATGAATGATTTTAAACTACTCACATCTGGGGTTACTCAGAGAACGATGAATAAGTTCTTGAAAGAATGTAAGAAAAATAACATTACACATTACGATGATATATCAATATCCTCTATCATATTTCCAAAGGAAATAACAAATGCAAGTAACAGTTAAAAACAGACACATTGATTTAACAAAAAATAACTTTGTCGCTTCCGGCGGGGAAGGTCATATCTATGCAAAAGATGGGGTAGCCTATAAACTATATATAGACCCCAATAAAATGATTCCTACCGATAAGATTAAAGAGTTGGCGGTATTAAAAGAGCCAAGTATTATTAAACCAGAAGACATCATTTATGAGGGTACGAAAGCAGTTGGGTATACTATGAATTATGTGACAGATACTACTGCTTTGTGTCAAATATTTACAAAAGCTTTTAAAGTGAGAAATCAAATAAAAGCAGACACTATTGTAAATCTTATGAAGCAGTTACAGGTTATAATGAATAATTGTCACTCTAATAACATCCTTATAGTAGACATGAATGAACTCAATTTTCTATTAGATTCGTCTTTTAAGAAATTATATGCAATTGATGTAGATTCTTATCAAACCAAGACGTACCCTGCTACGGCTATTATGGATAGTATTAGAGATAGACATGCCAAACAGTTTTCAAAAGAAACAGATTGGTTTTCCTATGCTGTATTAGCATTTCAGATGTTAACTGGCATACATCCTTATAAGGGGAAGCACCCAACAGTAAAAGATATCAATGACAGGATGCTAAAAAACTTGTCGGTATTAAATGCAGAAGTTTCAGTGCCCCCTGTGGCGGATCTCAATATGATTCCTCAGAACTATAAAGGTTGGTTCCATGCTATCTTCGAGCAAGGTAAGAGATTAGACCCAAACATGATAGACCAAGTGGGATCGGTAGTGGTTATTCAAAAACATATTGATACCGTTTGTGTTTTTAAGATTGATCAATATATTAGTAAAGACTCGGATATTGTTAATTACAAGAAAATTGGAGCAGTGGAGATTGTCTATACTTCCTCTAAAACCTATGTAGATTCTATAGATTTAGAGGGGATAGTTTCAATATTAGATAATGGCAAAGAGTTTTTCTATGTTGAATTAAAAAATAGAGAGCTACATTATATCAATAAATTAAAAACTATCAAAGGGACTTATAGTGGCGCAGTAAAGAACATCCTGAATTACGAGGGAAGAGTATATGTACTTATAGGGGAGCAAATAGTAGAAATTACTGACCTAACAGCAACCTATCCTGTTTTATACCCTGTAGCATCTGTACTACCTAATGCAACCACATTTTATACAGGATGTGCTATTCAAAATCTACTAGGAACTCCTGTATTATCTTTTTTTCCTAATAAGAAAACGCATATGCAGTTACCTTTAAAAGATATTAAAGGTCAAATAGTAGATGCTAAGTTCGATAAAACTGTACTTGTGATAATTAGTAGTTATCAAGGCAAGTACGACGAATATATCTTTAAGTTCTCAAAAGAATATACAGACCCAATTGTTAGAATAAATAAGGATATATCCTATAGTGGTATAAACTTTGTTTGCTTACCAAAGGGCGTGGTATTTAAAGTCAATGGGGATGACTCCGCAGAAATTTTTGCTCAGTCAGTGTCTCAAAATGATGTAAAAGTTATACCTAATTCTGGCTTATCTGAATATAAGTTAGTCAATAGGGAAGACCAGGTATTGGGAATAAAAGATAAAACTATATACAAAATTAGCAGCTAAGGATATAATAATGTTTGAAAACATACCAAATAAAATAATGATATGTTACTCAGGCTCTAAACTCTATGGGACCGATACCCCTTCGTCCGATACGGATTACTGCGGTTTATTCATGAAATCTAAAAATGAGCTATTTGGTCTTACAAGGGGAGATGAATATCAAGCATCTACAGGGGATAATTACTCAGCAAATAGCAAAGAGGATATTGACTCAACTATGTATTCTATCCATAGATTTTTTGAATTAGCGATGAAAGCAAATCCAAATATTCTTGAACTATTCTTTGTTCCTGAGTCGAAAAGGCTGTTTACCTCCGACCTATACTTTGAAATTCAAAGTATGAAGGATATGTTTATAACTAAGAATTTGTTTAAATCATACTTTGGTTATAGCAATGAGCAAAGAAAGTTACTTAAAACAAAAACAGAAAGATTTAATGCTTTAAAGAATTCCTATGATTATGTCACATCTATTTCAAATGATACTTTGACTGAATATGATGTTCAAGTTTTATCTGGCTTACACTACGGCGCATTTAAAAATAAAGTAGGTGAGAATAGAGCCTATATGGTGAAACAACCAATGCAGCAAGTAAGAGACCATCTTAAAAAAGAAATAGATGCTTATGGATCTAGGGCAGATAATATTCGGAAGTATGGATTTGAGTGCAAGTTCGCCGGGCATCTACTTCGCCTACTGTATCAGGGACTAGAACTAGCAGAAACGAAAACTATTCAATTGCCTATGATTGAAGAACATAGAAAAGTTATTCTTAATACTAAAACAGGGATATATACTTTTGAAGAAGTAATGGAAATCTGCGATGTCTTATTTAAGAAATTCCAAGAAGTTGAGCAAAACTCTACGCTTCCAGAAAGATCTGATTTTGATAAAATAAATAAATATCTTATAGATTTAACTGAAAAATACATAAAAGAAGGTTGACAAAAATCATATATCATGGTAAAATAGGCGTAGGAGTAATGTGTGAGTCAAATAAAAACAGAAGAAGAACAGAAAGAATATAATCGTATTGGAATCGAGTATTTTGATATTCTGCTAGAGTCTAGTAGACCTTATAAGCCAACTCCTTTTTGGAAAAAGTGTATTAATGTCATTTTAAAGATATTTAAACTTATAGGGATATTCTTATCGACATTTGTCATAGCTACACTAATAGGTACTTTTATATTATTACTTTTTATGATTTTAGTTTCATTAGATTTTAATATCGGCAAGCAGTTACAGGCAATGCTACTACAAGATAGAGCTGGAGAGTTCTATAGGTTTTTCATTGCTTTTTTCTCTATAGGTCTATCCTTTATAGTGCTGCTTTTATGCTCGTATCATGAGTTTAACTAATGAGTGAGTTTGATACAAGTTATCTTTTAAAAGAATGGTGGGATAACAAAAAAACGCATTGTCAAGTATTACCCCTTAACAGGTGTGATATTTATTTATTTTTTTCGGGCTTAGTTGTTAGTGTGCCTCATTCTCCAAGATATGAAGAACCAAAATTAAGACAACCTACACTTACAGAAGAAGAAAAGGCTTTAAATAGATTTTATGATCGTGTCACACAAAACCTTATTGATAAGTTATTGAAAAAGGATTAATATAATGCAAAAAGAGCCAATAGGATATAAACCAATAGAAGTTACCTCAGAAAACTACAAAGAGAAATTTGAAGAGAAGTGGTGGCCTTTTATTGAAAAAGAGTTACTTCGTTTTAAAGAGCCATTAGACAAAAAAGAAGGAGTTTTATATTTCATCTTAGACCCAGAAGATGATAAGGTTATTTATCGAGGGTTTAAAGCTATTAGAGAATTTGAAGACCCAGTTATATACTGCCCATATATTCCAAAGGTAGTATACGAAAAACCCTTTTCAGATTATTGTAAAAAGCTTATAACGACAAACACATTTTAAGGGGAAAGGAATTATTATGTACAAGAAAAACGATATGGAACAAGAAATACAATTAACAATCAAAAGCGAAACCATAGAAGTAAAACCTCGTAAAATTAGACCTATGGCTTGGTGGTGGGTGTACAATATTATACCTAGGTGTGATAAACATAATACATGGTATTTTAAGCTATTAGTAAAGATAGAAGAACTTATAAGGTTTATTATCAGAAAACCAGTTGTAATGGCACTGCCTACTTTCGAAACAACAGACATGGTATGCTTACATAGTAAGGAAGCAGTAGAGGGTTTGTGCGAAGAAATTTCAAAAGAAATTAAGAATAAGGCTAAAACATGAATCCATTCAGCGTAGTTCACGATAACTTCATTGGTTGGTTAGAGATTTGTAGAAGCTTTGCAGGCAGAAAGAATATAGTAAAAGATAAACTGTCTATCAAGGGAAATGTAGTTAAATACGAATGTATTAAACATGTTCCTGTAGATATGATTATAATGACATTTGACTTTAAGGCTGATAATAAAGGAGAAAAATAATGAAACATCTCATTCTCGTGCGCGGAACGCCTGGCTCTGGAAAATCCACGTTTGTTAAAGCAAATTTGACGTACCAATTGGAAATGGAGGGTTATGTCCATCTAGAAGCTGATATGTACTTTGAAGATGTAGATGGACATTATGACTTTGATGGCTCTAGGATTAAAAATGCCCATGAGTGGTGCAAAAAGACTGCAATGGAAATGATGAAACAAAGTAAAGGTGTTATAGTGTCTAATACTTTTACCCAGAAATGGGAAATGGAGTCTTATCTAGAACTTGCTGAAAAGTTAGGTTATCAAGTAACAATTTTTAGAATGACAAGTGATTATGGTTCTATTCATGATGTGCCAGCAGAATCTATCGAGAAAATGAAAGCAAGATTTGAAGATATTGAAGGAGAAATTTTAAAATGAGATTGAGCTTTCCTGATATTGAACTCTCTATTAAAGCTTTAAAAGCTTTATCAACTAAAAGGCTTTTAACTTATAAGAAAAAGTACTTCCGAACTCCTTTTTTAACTGGGTTGGAGGATTATGTGTGGGATTGTGAATGCGAGGATTGTAAACGCAAAAAAGATTGGAATGAACGATATAAGTCTAAATACCAAGCTATAAAAAATATTCTAGACACCAGAGAACATGTTGAACCTAAAAAAAGAGGAAAAATAAAATGAGCAAGTATCTAAAAAGAAGACTTGCAGTTGCAGCAATTGCTTATATTGCAATCCTCGCATTCCTTATTTCTTTTAAAATAGAAGAGTATAATATTTATAAAGAGTATAATGGAAAAAAATATACTGTTATTAATGTTACTACAGATAGAGGCGGTTCTAGCATAATAGCATTAAATAATAACGCAACTGTTAATTACGGGAGATACCCAGTTAAAATTGGAGATACATTTGTGAACACGGTTCTTTACTCTCCTATACTAGGGCTGACTGGGTTTGCATATTTTTACGTCCCGCATGAGGTATTGCTTTTATTTAAAAGTTTGCTTTGGTGTTTTTTCTTGATTGTACATTTTTTTATACTATTCTTTTTTATAATAGATAAGTTTGCCGCATTTTTAGGATATAAGGAGAAAGAAAATGAAAGAAATAAGAACTAATATAGCACAAGTAAGTATTGACGGTGGTTTTAGATGTCCGTATAATATTGGAAAAAACCAGGAAGACATCAATGAAATACCGAATAGATGTACTGAAGCATGTGAATATTTTATGAAGCTGACAGATGAAGGAAATGACTTTATAATAACTTGTAATTATGAAGATATTAAAGGAGAAATTAAAAAATGAAAAACAAAATATTATTTATATTGTCTTACATGGTATTTTTTATCGCAATTGGTCTTACTATGGAAAATGCATTGCACATTGTTAAGCCATCTGTATATGCATTTGTTTTTTCAGCGTATACTATAATGATGTTTTCGATTAAGGAGAATTTTTAAAATGATTATAGAAGACTTAACACTAATTATTGGATTTGTTTTTATAATAATAGCAGTAGTACTTCTTAAAGAAGCTGAAAAGTCAAATGATAAGGCTAGTAAAACTTTAGATGAATCAATTGAAGTACTTGATGCTAGTACAAAATTAAATGAAGAAACAAAAGAAATACTAGAAAACACAATGAGAATAAAAAATGAGATTCACAATTGAATTAACGGACATTAGAGGCAATGAAATTACGTTGCGAAAGAAAACATTAAACTTAGATATTCCAAAAGACACAGATAACTATAATATATTTAGTAGTGTCTTAACCCATATTGAAGAAAATTATGAAAAGGTTTTTTCCGTAAAATGGCCGGACGTATCTTTTAACTTCAAAGTTTCTAAAGGCAAGGTTTGGCAGACATATGTAATTAGCCTAGACGACTGCCCCCATTGTGGTACTCACGCAGGGGTTTGGATGGACGAAGATAATTATGAGGAGGAAGAAAATGACTTTTTTCAGCAAACACGACATGATGACATTTGAGAACTTTGAACCTTCAAGGCATAGGAAACAAATACTATTATACTTTGAGAAAGAAGATCAATATTTATTATCAACTTCTGATCTACATAGTCGTGAGGGTAGATATTCTTTGAAGGTTGGAGATACTACTGTTATTACCTATCCAACACATTGGGTATATTTAGGGGAGAAATAGATGAAACTGACAAGAGCAACCGTTAGAGCAATATTAACAATATTATGTATAGTGTTATATAGCTTATGGACATATTTTAATGTAATGAACTGGGGTATATGCGACCTTATATTTACTAGATCTGAAATTATTCCTTTGTATGTAATAATGTTTCATATTGGTATATTCATATGGGTAGTGATATTTGTTTTGTTTTTGACTTATATGTGCTTCCAAGGGTGGGTTCGTTTTAATGATTGGTATAGGAGTTTGTCAGAATGAAAAGATTACTAGGATTGTTACTACTACTCACAAGTTGTGGTGATGATATCACTTATACAGTTGAAAACATCCAAGACCACATAGATGAAGTTGGATATATGCTAGTCTTAAAAGACACTATTCCAAACGCTGAGTTTGAAGAGATTCTATTTAAGTCTTCCGGCCATATATATTTCTCTGAAACTACAGGAGAGGTGTTATCTTGTGAGTTTGATCAGCCGACAAATGTCATTAAATTGATTTATTCATTGGACTTTAAAAAGGATGATGGAGATTACAGGTTCTTTGCTTGTTTCGATAAATCAAATCTGATACAACTGAGAAACTATTACAGCAATACTGATAAAATGAATAGTAAACGTCTATTTATGATTGAAGCACTATTAGGTAAATTTGATACTTTGAAATTGGAGGAATAAAATGATAACAGTTAGAGAACTAAAAGAACGAATACAATTTTGTATCGATCATGGATATTTGAGTGACGATGATTTCTTATATTTGTTGGGGTCCGGAGATAAACAATCTGGATACATTGACAATATTATTATGCCCGGCTTTATCCCAAAAAAGAGCAGTAACGATGATAAAGGTTATTTTGAAATTGGATTTGTCAACAAGAAACATGTTAATCCAAACATTCAAGGTGTTGGTTGGGATGTTATGAAAATGGAATCACCAACTGGGAAAGTGTTTGATTTAGATAAATTTTTAGGATGAGGAGACCAAAATGCACATAGATGATAAAAGAAAGATTATATTAGAACTGGTAATGTCTATAAACAAAGGCAGTGTTTTGAAAGGGCATGTTAAGCTTGGTGACCTTGCAGAAGATACTGTGCAACTAGCATTTGATCAATTTGACCAAATAGAAGAGGAATTGGAATCGGAGTACAAAAAAAGATGAAAAAACTAATTATAATCTTAATACTACTAACATCATTTTCTTTTGGAAAATGGAGAATAGCTTGGAACGTTAATGGTGTTTACAGAGTGTGGTACTCTGAAAAAATGCCATTAATTATAGGAAGTACTCCTTTCATTAAGTTTGTAGATCAAAAAACTGGATTAGAAGTCATTCTTTCTGGTTTTATTTTAATAGAGGAAGTAAAATGAGTACATTATCGCAGCTTACGGCAATGATGAAAGAAGAAGGTGATTTTTTCTATCTTACAATGTTTATTATAGGCTTGATTGGACTTACTATATTTTTTCTTATTATGAATAGTATTAAAAACGCACTAAGTTCTGAATTTGAGGATCGAATTGAAAAACACAGACACCTTCATATCCTAGGGGAAGCAGATGGGTATTATGTTCCAAAGAAAGTATATGAAGAAACAATGTCTAAAATCAAGGAAGTAGAGATATTTGGTTGTGATAATCTGCCCGAGAACAAAGTGAAAGAATATGTATCCAAGTGTATGGATTTAAAATCGACATCTCAATTTTTAGGATACTATGGAGTCAGGTCTCCTATTAAAAGAGGAATGTAAAATATGGGAAAGAATCAAAAATCATTTGCTATATCTGATACGCATTTTTGTCATAACAAAAAATTCATTTACGAAGCAAGAGGGTTTAGTTCAATAGAAGAACATGATGAGACCCTTATCAAGAATTGGAATGAAGATGTCTCCTGGGACGATACTGTTTATCACTTTGGGGACGTATGTTTCAAACCTGAAACATCCATAGATAGAATACTTCCAAGACTTAATGGAAAGAAAGTTCTTATAATGGGGAACCATGATATGAATAAAAAGCTATTCCAATATTTCGATAAAGTTGTCTCTATTTTTGTTAGGGGCGGCTATGAAGAGAACTCCGAGTTTGTTTTAACACATGTACCTATTCATCCGATGCAATTAGAGGGGAGATGGAAAGACGCAATAAATTTACATGGTCACCTCCATCCTGGAAATGACCAAACTAAAATACAACAATTGGGTGAAAGATACTTCAATGTCAACTGCGAACTTCATGGACTAAGACCCTTGACTTTTCAGCAGGTTCGTGATAAGATAAGAGAAATAAGGAGACAAAAATGTCATTAAGAAGTTGCATACAGTGTTGGGATGACCCATGTACTTGTGGTTGGAACTATAGAAATTGGAGTAAAGAGGCGCTAATTGAAATGCGAGATATATTTCAGAAATTAATAGATGGTACACATATGTACTCTGGCGCAGATAAGAGAGTAGACGTAGACTATAGCGTCGAAGAAGAAATAGAGGAAAAATAAAATGAAAGAAAAAATACAAGAATTTTTTACATATCTACAAACACAAAATTCAGCATTAGTAGAGGAGAAGAAGTTTGACCCAAATCTCCTTTATACTTTTTGCAAAGACATACTTAAGTTAGACCCGTACATTAAATACAAGTACAAAGACGTAGAAATTAAGCCTAAAAAAGATATAAAATTGTTAGGTCTTTTTAAGATAGGAGAGAAGCCCGCTGTCACAGACAGTAGGAAGTCTGATGAGATAGACTGTATTATAATGAGCGAGCTACCTTACCCTGGGCATGTAAGATTTGAATATGAGGGTGGAAAGATTAAGAGTTTTATTATATACGACTTTACTATAATTGAGCAGTATGATGGTCAACTTTCATTTTTGTGGAGCGATAAGCGACTAAGTGTTTATCAGTATTTCGAGAATCTTATTGAGAGTTTCGATGAGAATAAAGAAAGAACCGAGGGCAAAAAAAAACAAAACGAAGTTTTAGAACAAATAGCACAATTAATAAAAAGTTACAAATAACAACGTATTTTCTGATAATAGAGGTTTAGAAAAATGAAAACAGAAAATAGAGAATTAAATCACGTTTTTACTAGAAATGGATGGATTTTAGTTAATGCCGACCCAGTTGAAGGGTCAAACTCTTACACTTTCCACAGCGAAGATTTGGAGAAGAGGGGGACGTCGTTAAATGCCATTGTCAATTACAAAAGAGATTTGTTAGAGATTTATTTTGAGTATGAGGATGGGTACACCTCTGACTACTTCAATGATGTGATTCCAGAAGATTTGAATGTGTTAAAAGAAATATTAAAAGGGGCAACAGTTGAATAAGATAGAAAGAGCAATACAACGAATGAAAAAAGAATCTTCTGAAATACAAATGTTCTTTGAGAATCTTATTGATAATACTCAAAGTAACATAAACGTATTCTTATATCAGTTTAAGAGACTTAAACGTGCTTTTTCCTGGTTTAAATTTATGTACACAAATGAACCATGGGACCATTATTATCTGTATACTGTGATGCAAAAGAAAATAACTGAAATGAGAAATTGTATGAGAGATTATGGTCATCACAGAGGGTCTAATCATACTGTAAAGATAATGAATATCGCTCTATGGTATCTTGAAAGGCTTGTAGAAGATGATATATGCAAATCTCTGTACGAGAAACATGAGAGAAAATTTGGTAAGAAGACATTTGCGTTTGTTCCATGTAACGATGGTAGCAAATGCTCTTATCTGGAATCCTTTTATGTTAGAGCATCTACAGATAAAGAATATGCAGATAAAGTAATGGGTAGAATTTTTAATTATGAGTGTTTTCTTAGAGAAAAATATAAAGAAAGATTCTTTTATATATTAAATAAACATATCAATAGATGGTGGGATTAGATTGGTCAGAGTTTTGAACTTAACTTTGAAGAAACAATGGTTTGATATGATTCTTTCCGGTGAAAAGAAAGAAGAATACAGGGAAGTGAAAGACTATTGGATTAGAAGACTTGCTAACGTAAAGGGTCATAATTATACTTGGGTAAAAGATAAAGGTTATATTAAAATAAAAAATGTTTTCGATATTGTTAAATTTAAGAATGGCTATGCTAAAGATTCCCCTTGTATGGAAGTTGAATGTAAAGGGATTAAAATAGACCAAGGAAAGAAAAAATGGGGCGCCCCAGATTATAGAGTTTTTGTAATTAAACTAGGAAAAATACTCAAAGTAGAGAGAATAAAATGACCAAAGAAGAAGTAGTACAACAAACAAAAGATCACATTAAAACAGTCCAATTATATTTAGAAAATATAGCTATGATGTTAGAACTCAGAGGAGAATTTCATGATAACTCTAAACTAGAAGAACCTGAGTTTGAAACATTTAGAGTCTATACTGAAAAGCTAAAAGCATCTACTTATGGTAGTGAAGAGTATAAAACATTTCTGAAAGAGATGAAGCCCGCACTTGATCACCATTATGCGAATAATAGACACCATCCTGAAAATTTTGAAAATGGAGTAGATGGGATGAACATAATTGATTTGGTAGAGATGCTATGTGATTGGAAAGCTGCAACATTGAGACACGCCGATGGAGATTTAACAAAATCTATTGAAATAAATACTGATAGATTCAAGTTATCTCCGCAATTAAAAAGTATTTT
>Ga0316608_1000591_pt1 | contig 16453 bp, 10 predicted proteins | sample MIS2016152B_MG_FD_207673 | JGI IMG/M metagenome (GOLD analysis project Ga0316608, IMG submission 207673) | Microbial mat bacterial communities from Middle Island sinkhole, Lake Huron, Michigan, United States - MIS.2016.152B | ecosystem: Environmental > Aquatic > Freshwater > Lake > Sediment...
ATAGATGTCCAACAAAAAAAACGTGGAAATCTCAAAATTGGAATTCTGATGTAATTAAGGAATATTCATATATTTGAAATTTCAAAATTATTTAACAAACAATATATTTAAATAGAGCCAAATTTATACAGAATTTTATTACGATGTAATAGTAAATAATTAAGGTATAATATTACAGAAGAAAGAATTACATTATTAGTATAAAAATTTCAATATGTGTAGTAGATATGGAGAAATCTATAGCGAGAGGAAATTAAAGTTTGGTACTGTCATGGTAATTTATTTTAAACAATATCTAATTTTATTATAGAAATATATCAGTAATATTATTTACAGCTCTTTTTAAATTTAATAAAGCAATAAGTATTTATAATAATATCTAATATATGCTAAGACAAGCAAATCATATCCAAAATTTGCATTTGAAAAAGCAGATAATGTTAACATAAACTAATAATTATAGGAATTTTTAACAATATCCGGCATTTGCAAGATATATTTATTTTAAACTTATATTATACTCATCAGTGTTTAAAATAATTCATTTTTAATGTATTGTATATTTTTGTACCTACTGATGAGACTAATAATTGTAGAAGAATTTATAATCAAAACCTTGGCACTCCGTTTTGAGGGCAATAGCAGAAACTCAATTTAATTTCTGAAAACATTTTACATCAACGAATAATTGCTAAATTAAATAATAAAAAAAATAAGTAATAATTTTGCAGTATTGAAACTAAATTTTACTTTTGTGCACTATTAAGAAAGAAGCCCGGATGGCGGAATTGGTAGACGCGCTGGTCTCAAACACCAGTGGGGTCAAACCCGTGCCGGTTCGACTCCGGCTCCGGGTACTTTTTTTTAATACATCTTCTAATATACATAATTGTTTTATACTTCCTTTTTTTAAAAACTTCATAAACTGTATTTTCCTCTGACTTTTGGTGTGCTGAACATTAATTTGTTTTTAATCTTATATTTTATCATATTTGTATTGACAAAAAAACTAACAAATATGCAAACATCTGATTTAGAATTAATCGAAAATTATAAAAAACTAAAAAAACAAATTGAAATATCAATTGCCAAATCTGCAAAAGAAAGCGATTTAACAAAGGCAAAAGACTATTTAATTGAATCTCAGAACTTGTTTAAAAACTTCAAACTCAAACACGATAACCGTGAAGAACTATGGCAATTAATACAATTTGCATTTGAAGAATGGCACAAAAGACGCAATGTTCAAAATCAAAGTTTTGAAAACGAAGCTTATGCAAATTACATTACTCTAAAGAAAAAAGTTGAAGAAACTTTACTTGAAATTGAAAATATTACTGATAATTATCTGGTTAAAGAAAAATTAAGAGATGTTCAGGCTCAGTTTAAAGGCTTAAAACTATTACACGATAAACGAGAAGAATTGTACTCTAAAATTCAAAAGGCATTTGATAGTGTTAATTTTAAAATAGAACAGCAGAAAAATAATTTTGTTAATCAAGCAAGTTTATCATATTCAAAACTTTCGACACAAGTTCCAGAAACTATTTTAACAGCATTAAAACTTGATGACTTTATAGCAGCAAAAGAACTTCTTAAAACCGAACAGACAAATATCCGTAATACAATATTAACCAAAGAACAACGAGATAAACTTACAACAGAAATTCAAAAAGCATTTGACGAAATTAATTCAAAAATTGAAAGTGCTGTTAAGCAGCGAGAAAATTTATCATTAAACAGTTACGAATACTTTATTGACCAACTTGCTGAAATTGAGAAAAAAATAAATTCTTCTACCGAAATAAAACCTGAACGCGAAGAACTCAAAAATTTGCAAAACGAAATTACTAAAGCAAATTTATTACATCAGCATCGTAACGAATTATGGAACACCATTCAGGAACTTTTTGAGAGAGTAAACAAAAGTATAGAAAAAGGGAAAATAAAAGCCGACACAGATTTAGAAACAAATTATCTGAACTTAAAAAAGCAAGTTGATGAGGCTTACCATCAGGCAAAAACCTCGACTGAATATAAACACACCAAAAATTTTATAATGAGTGTGCAGAAGGAATTTAAAGGTCTGAGACTTCGCCCCGAGGATAGAAACGAATTATGGACAAAAATCAGCAATGCCTTTGATTTAATAACAAGCAGGATTGATGATTACTACAGAAATAAACGCGGCGATTGGGACGTAAAAATGCAAACAAAAATTTATGCCTCACACAAACAAAAAGACGACCTCGAAAAAGATAATATCAGAAAACGAACTCAGTTACGTAGTTTAATCGACCAGCTTTCAATTTTAAAAATGCGTGGAGATTCAAAACAGTTAATTGAAATTACTGAAAATAAAATATCAGACATTGAAAGACTTATAGAAAAACAACGAATAGAAATTGAAATTTTAACTAAAAATATCGAAAATTTTGAAACCGAAATTGATGAACCCGAAGAGTAAATTTTAAATAAAAACAGTAAACAGTTAAAATGCAGTAAATTACAATTTGTAATCAATTTTCAAATCTTTAATAGCTAAAAGACAATTCTTTTCAATTTCTTTTATATTATGTAAAGTTTTTTGTTCGTGGAAATTATGGAAATTAGTTTTTTCTAAGTTTTCAGATAACTTTGAAGCATTATCTAAACCAAAATAATTTAACTGATTAGTAAATTTATGAAAAATGTCTTTTAATTTTTTCCAATCAGTAACGTTTAAGGCTTCGTAAAGTAATTCAATAGTTTTAGGAGTATTTTCAACAAAAAATATTACAAGTTCACGTTCAAGTTTTTTATCAATTTCAATTGGATATTCTTTAAACTTTAGTGTGTAAAATTTTTCTTTAGGGGCAACATATTTATTTGCAATTTCATATATCGATTCGCGAGTAAACATCTTCGACATATAATCGGTAAAACCCAAATTTTTAAGGTCGTCCAAAAAATCTTCGTCGGTGTGCCCTGTTATTGCAACAATTGGAATTGATTTTTTTGGCTCCGAAAGTTTATTTCTGATATATTTTGTAGCCTCAATTCCGTCCATTACAGGCATTTCAATATCCATAAGTACAATATCAAAATCATTTTTAATTAATTCTTCAATCGCTCTTCTACCATTCTGAACATAAACATATTGATAATTGTAATAATGTACTGCATTCTCAAAAAATATTTTTGAAAATTCGTAATCATCAACAATTAAAAATTTAATACTATTCATGTAAAAAAAATATAATATTCTGCAAAAATAGTAAAAATATGTAAATTGAAAGCAGAAAACAAATCAGAGTTTGCAATTAAAAATAAAAAAAGTAAATTTGAGTAAATTTAATATATGTAATGAATAAGCTAATTTTCGTAATTTCAGCGATTTTAATATCAAAATCAGTTTATACACAAACTAATATTGATAGCCTTTATTCAAATGCTAGAGAACTTGCTTTTTCTCAAAACTACACAACATCTAGAATTTTGTGTTACCAAATTCTTGAAATAAATCCCGAAAATACAGATACAAAACTACTTCTGGCTAAAACTTATGCTTGGGAACTTAAAACTGATTCTGCCCAATTCATTCTGGATAACATATTATATTCAGATTCTGCAAATTATGAAGCTATTGATTTATCTATTTCAAATCAACTATGGGCTAAAAATTATGATAAAGCATTAGACTTTTGCAAATTAGGATTAAAATTCTATCCCGAAGATGAAAATATTTTACTGCAAAAAGCAAAGATTTTAATAATTCAGGAACAATATGCTGAAGCAATAAAAATATTGGAAAAAATTCTTGAATTAAATCCAGATAATGAAGAAGCTAGAGATTTATTAAACAAAATAAAATATATACTGGCAAAAAATAAAATTTCGGCATACTATTCGATAAGTATTTTTGATGATTCCGAAACCAAACCATGGCATCTAGCTTATTTGCAATATTTACGAAAAACAAAAATAGGACCGGTTATTGCACGGATGAGTTTTGGAAAAAGATACGAAAAATATGGTTGGCAGTATGAAACAGAGGCATATCCAAAATTATCCGAAAGAAATTATATGTATCTTAATTTTGGATATTCGCCCAGTGTCATTTTTCCTAGAATGCGATTTGGAGCAGAATTTTATCATAGCTTTCCCTGTGATTTTGAAACAGGTATAGGTTACAGATATTTAATTTATGAACTATCTGGTGTATCAATCTTTACAGGATATTTAGGAAAATATTTGGGCAACTACTGGATTTCATCACACACATATATAACACCTTACAATTTAAAAATGTCTGTTTCAGAGTTTTTAATTGTTCGTAAATATTTTGCTGAACCCGAAAATTATTTAGGTTTTATGGTTGGCTATGGAATTTCGCCGGATACAAGAATTAATTTACTAATCAATGAATATAATCCATCTCTAAACTCATTGATTTGTAAACTATCATACAATTTCAGATTTAAAACATTCTGGATACTTAACACGGGAATTGCTTATACAAAAGAAGAATTTTTTACAGATAAATTCAGAAATATTTATACTTTAGAAATTGAATTAAGTAGAGTTTTTTAAAATAAAGAAAATGAAAAAGATTTTAGTTTGTGATGATGATTTTATTATTCTGAAGCTAGTTGAAAATGCTTTAAAACAAGAAGGATACGAGGTTTCAACAGCTCAGGACGGAAACGAAGCTATAGAACTATTGCAAGATAATGAATTTGATTTAATGGTTACAGATATGCACATGCCGCATGCCACCGGTTTGGAGTTAATAGATTTTATAAAAAATGAACTAAATAAAACACTTAAAATAATTGTATTAACAAAAGATGCTTCTGAAAACACAACAGTTGATGCTTATCAGGTTGGTGCTGACGATTATTTACTGAAACCTGTAAATTTAAGTATCTTACAAATTAAAGTAAAAAAAATGCTTAATAGTTGAAAATGATTGATAGTTTCAAAGAAATACAACCCGGAATTTTCTGGATAGGTTCAGAAAATCTGAAATTTGAACTTCATCATAATTCATATTTAATTGCTGATAAAAATGATTATATACTAGTAGATTTATGTCCTGTATCCGATTTTCAGGAATTTTTGCAAATTATTTCGCAAATAATTCATAAAGGAACAATTACACACATTATTCTGCAAAATTTTTCGCCAAGCATTTGCTTTACATTACCTTTAATTCTGCAACATTTTTCGGCAAGTGTTATTTTCCATAAAAGAGCAGAAATGTGGTTAAAATCACTTGATTTTAAATTAGCTAAATACTTTATCGACGATAATAATTTTAAACTTAAATTATCATCAGGAAGAGAATTAAACTTCATCGAAACTCCATATCTACCATATTTTGAGAGTTTTATTACTTACGATAAAAATTCGCAAACACTTTTTTCGTCTTTCTTGTTTAGTGCCAGACCTTTAAAATGGAAACTTTATGCCGATAAAGTTTTTTATAAAGAAAGTATGAAATCATTTCACGAACTTTATATTCCAGGAAACAAATTTTCGTCTCCTGTAATGGAAATGATTTTAAAAATAAAAGATAATCACGGCATTAAATGTATTGCAAGTTCTCACGGAAGTGTAATTACTGAAGATTTGGAAGTATTTATAAATATAATAAAAAACCTCGATTGCGGAATAGCTATAAATCCTATTATTAATGATATAACACGAAAAGAAGGATATTTTTCGCTATGTAATCAAATTCTCGAAAAATATCTTTTGCATTTCTCAAAATCAGAAATTCTCGAAATATTTGAATCAAGTAGTATAGAATTAGATATTTTAAATGTTAAAATAAAGAAATTCAACGGTTCAGGTGAAGAATTATGGGAAAAGTTATTCAGTACAATATATACCAAAAAAGGTTCGCGTTGGCTGAGTATTGTTTTTGAACTGGTTTTGTTGTTTATAAAAAAATTTCATGTATCTAAACCAAGCGTTTTCAACGATAAAGAACAGGAATTAATAAAAATTGACGAAGAAAACCGCCGGTTAAAAGTCGAAATTCAAACTCTTGAAGTAAATCTCGAAAAAACTACCGAAAATATTACAAAAGACAAAGTTACAAAGCTATTTAACGAGTTTTTCTTACGAGATTTTCTTAAAAATATAATTTATCACGAAACTGAACACGAAACAAAATACATTTTGTTAATTATAGAAATTGATGAAGTTTGGAAGATAAAGCGAAAATATGGAAAACAAGGTGACGAAAAAATAATTAAAATAATACAAATATTAGGTGATATTCTTAAAATTGAAGCTACCGAAAAAAGTTATCAACTTTTTAAAATGTCATCAGAAGGAGCGTTTCTGTTTTATATTCAGAACGATAATATTGATAATGTTATCTACTTTTCTGAAAAAGTAAGAAATGATGTTTCAGGAACTGCACGATTTCAGGAAAATATTACAGTTTCTTGCGGTATAGTATCCTCTGATGAGTTTGTAAATGAAAATATTAACGAAAATCTTCTACTTCTTGTAACTTTTACTCGACTTGGTATTGCCAAAAGCAAAGGACGCAATCAGATTTGTTATACTTCAGAAATTCAAAAAGTTGTAAAAAAGACAGTTCTAATTGTCGAAAATGATTCTATTTATGTAAATTTAATAAAATCATCACTCGAACAGCTTGATTTTAATATTATTTCAGCCGAAGATGGATTTATGGCAATAAAAACAATTGAAAAAGATAAGCCCGATTTAGTAATTTCCGAACTTATGATTGCAAAAGACAACGGTTTAACAGTACGTGAACGAATGTTACAAGTTTCAACAAATCAAAATATTCCTTTTATATTAATTTCGCATTTAAAAGACGATGAAACAGTTATGCGTGCTTATAATTTAAAAGTTAATCATTTTCTTAAAAAACCTTTTTTAGTTTCTGAATTAGTGGGTATTGTAAAAAATATTCTTCTACGCTAATGGAATTGAGATTCGAATTATTATTGCTTATATTCTTTTTGCTGGTGGTAACTATTATCGGCTTAGTAATAGGCATTTTATATAACAAATGGGCTAATCGAAAACATAAAATTTTTGAAGCACAGGTTTTAAATTATATAAATTCAGAATTTAAAAACTTTGTTGCAACAAAAAAAAATATACGTAACAATCCATATTTATCCGATAAAAAATTATTTATTCTAAAATATATTGATTATTGTCAAATATCAGATAATAAAGACATACTCGAAAAAATTAACACTGTTTTCAAACTTACCAAAATAGATAAAAAATATATTAACCAGCTCAATTCATTTTTAAAATTCAGGAGAATGCAAGCTGCTGTTTATTTAGGTTATATTCAAACTAATAAAGCAATAGAAGCACTAGAAACAAGATTAAAGAAGGAAAATAAAAACCTTGTTAAAATACATATTGCCGAAGCATTATCAAAACACAAAAAAAGTTCGTCTATTCCAATAATTGTAAATTCATTAACAGATGCAACCGAATATTATAAAAATAAAATTTTTGTAATATTATCAAGCTTTGAAGATGTGTTATTTGAATTTATTTCAAAAAACCTACAAAGTCAATTAATTGAAATGCAAGAATTAATAATAAACTTTGCCGAAAACTATCCTGCCGAAAATTTGAAAAAACATTTAATTGAAATTACTAATAACAAAATTGATATAAAAAATGCGAAACTAAAAAATAAAGATGAAGTAAATAATTACCTTTCGTTGCTTGCATCAAAGTCTTTATCAAAAAATTACTACAAAGAGTTAAATCAATTTCATTTTCTTTACAATTCAAATTTTGAAATCAGAAATATTGCAATAGATTCTATTTCAAAACATTATTCAAAAGAAAATATTTACATCTTAATACCTCATTTAAAAGAAGTTAAAACACGTAAAAATGCGATAGTAGCAATTTCCGAAATTCTTAAATACAAACCTGAGTTTACTGATATTATTGTAAATAATTTTGATACTGAAAATGTTCCAGAGCTAAAACTTGCTTTTGCTCAAATTTTGGCAAATCGGTTAGATTATTTTCTTCATTCACTGAAGTTTGACAAAGGAAAAGAAAAACGGAGAAATTTTTTAATTGTTGAATCTCTGATATCTAATCAAATAACAAGTTCGCTAATTAGTTTTCTAAACACAAATCGTGATAAACAAATAGAAAAAGAAATTATTAATTTATTGAAGGATATTCTAAATCCAGATAAAATTATTTGGTCCTCTTATACAAAAAATATTGTTGATTTTTTGAGAAATAACCTTGATAAAGAGCTTGATAAAAGAATTTACAACGAAATTGAATTATTAATACAACAGACTTTCAAAGAAAATGCTGATATTATTAAAATTATTGAAGAAAATATAAACAACGAACTTAATCAGAAGGTTCAAACCGTTGTCCGAAAAAATCTATTAAAAACAGAACTAGGAACTTATCTGAAACCAGATATTCTTGATAAATTAAATTTACCTGTTTACAAGCCTGTTAGACCAAAACGTGAAGAAGTTGTTGAAAAAGATAAAATCAGATTACTGAAATCAATTCATATTCTATTATATCTCTTTTTTCCAATACTTTATACCTTCTGGCATTTTAATATAATACGAGATACTCCATTTCTGGAACAAACATTTTTTTACATTATAATTTTAGTTTTTCCAATAATCTATACTATTCAGCATTTGGGTTTTATTCGAAAAATGAAAAACTGGGAATTATTTGCTCTTCTGGTTATTTTGTTAATAATACCTCTGCTTAATTTTTTAGTTTCAATTAATTGGATAAAATTAACTACTTTTTTTGTTCAGGCACAGCTTTTTGTACTTGATTTTAACTATTATCTGGTTTTTTATTCACTTTCAATAAATTTAATTTATATTGTACTTTTAATTCTTTCGTATTTTGGTCTTCAACAACAGGTTAAATATGCAAATATTAAAAAAAATACATTTTTATTTAAAAAGAAAATATTACCTTCAATTTCAATAATAGCACCTGCTTATGCTGAAGAAGAAAATATAATTGAAAGTGTTAATTCTCAGTTAAATTTACAATATCCCGATTACGAATTAATAGTTGTGAGCGATGGTTCGCCCGATAATACATTGAAGGTACTTATAGATTATTTTGAACTCGAAAGAGTTGATATTGTGATAAATGAAAAGGTTTCTACTCAACCTATCCGTGGAGTTTACAAAAATGCAAAAGATTTACCAAAACTAACAGTTATAGATAAGGTTAATGGTGGAAAAGCTGATGCTTTGAATGTTGGTATTAATGTATCTAAAAACGAGTATTTTTGTGGAATAGACAGCGATTCTCTTCTCGAAGCCGATGCTTTAATTAAACTTGCAACTATGATTTTAAATTCTGAAAAAGAAAGTATAGCTTTTGGCGGAAATATTTTACCTATAAATAGTTGCAAAGTTCATAAAGGTAAATTGGAAACTATTGAAGTTCCAAAAGAATCACTTGCTGCTTTTCAGACAATCGAATATATAAGAGCATTTATGTCGGGTCGTGTTGGTTGGGCTTATATTAACTCATTATTAATTATTTCCGGTGCTTTTGGACTTTTTAAAAAGGATAGAGTTATTGAAATGGGTGGCTATCTTACCGGAAAGAGTGTTATGAAAAAAGACACAGTTGGCGAAGATATGGAACTGGTAGTGAGATTAAATCGCTTTATGCTCGAAAAAAAATTACCTTATTCTATTCATTATTGTTTTAATGCAAATTGTTGGACTGAAGTACCAGAATTACTTAAAATTCAACAGATAGAAAAAAAAACATGGAAAGAAAAATCGGTACTTTCGTTTACAAAAATTCTACGAACTTTAAGATTGATTTCTGAATTGAGAATGGTTAATTTACAAGAGAATTTAATTGGACTTTTGCATACTCGAGAAAGAATGCGAATATTAGTAAATCAGCGAGACCGTTGGCACAGAGGACTTATTGATATTTTAAATTTTCATAAAAATATGATTTTCAGACCTAGATATAAACAAATAGGAGTAATATCATTACCTTATTTTTTTATATTTGAAATGATAGGTCCTTTGATTGAATTTCAGGGATATGTGATGGTTGTGTTTGCTGCATTTCTTGGTATGCTAAACACCAAAGTAGCTTTGCTACTTTTTATTTCATCAATAATGCTTGGTATAGTAATATCACTTAGCTCATTGCTAATATCTGAAAAAGAATCAAATTTATTTTCTGGCAAGGAAATAGGAAAACTGATTTATTATGCTTTTATCGAAAATTTTGGACCACGACAAGTTGCTAATTTCTGGCGTATTCGTGGATTTTTCAGTTCGATGGAATTGCCAAAAGGCTGGGGGCAAATGCTACGTAAAGCAAAACCTGTAATTGTGCTTGGTATTGAAAACGAAATATTTAGAAATTCTGTATTGAAAGAACTCGAAAAATTAGATTGCAAAGTTATTTCGTGTTCAGATGGAAACAGTACTTTTGCAAACATAAAAAAAGAAAACCTTAAAGGTGTTATTTTAGACGAAAAACTTCCGGTTATGAATGCAATTTCAATAAGTAAAGAAATGAAAAATTTTCCGGCTAAACGTGATATTCCAATAGCTTTAATTTCAAACAATGCTGAATACATTAATATTGAAAATAATTTATTAAAACAACTTGGTATATATACTGTTGCTGAAGGAAGCAATGAAAAAAATATTGATAAAATAATTGTATTTATAAAACAGAAGGTTAAAATATAAAAGACAATTAACTGTTGGGTTTAAGGTCAAAGACTTATTATTAAATCATGCGAATTAAGAGTTAAAAACACAATAATGCGGCAGAAATTCTGCCAAAAACATGAACAATAAGTCCTTTATCAGAACGGACTTTTGACGCTCCTTGAATGTCTGTTTTTTGAATTAACCAACTGAAAAATGATTCAATAGGTTGTCTAACTTTTGATACAGCTTTTGAATATAAATCATTAAATGCTTTATCCCTTTTTTTAAGGTCATCACACTGTCCTTTAATCATTTTTATAGGAGTAAGCATAATTGAATTTAGTTCTTGAAAAAGTTTTTCAAAAAAGTCAGTATTAAAATAGATTTTATCTCCAAAAAATGTTCTGTTACTGATATTTGACCAATATTGTTTAAACACGTTCAAATCATTTTCAGAAGCTTGCGTGATTACAAAAGATTCAGGATAAGGAATTTTGTTTTTTTGTTGAAAAGCAAGTAAATGCAATTTTAATCCAAAGTAATAAATACCTTTTGTGGAGCAAAAACCTTTGTCAGTCAAATTTTTAGCAACTTTACCTTGTCTTTTACCCGAACAAGTTATTATAGGTAATGAATCAAGAAGACTAAAATCAAAGTTACAATCATCAGGACACTGCATTACAGTAAGAACATCAACCAATATTTCGAAGACTGAAGCTAAATTGTTTAACCTGGTATTAAAGGCAACATAACTTGGAATTTTTGGGAACCAAGAAAATAAATATCTTTGTGCGAAGGAATGAATACCCTTATTAGAAAAACGTTTTTCTTCAATCATAGAATAAAGATAAATAGTAATTATTTCAATATCAGTAAATTCATAAACAGAATTATTAGAAAATCTTTGACAGTGATACTTTAAAATATTATTATATAAGTCGCTGATTATGAAGTAGATTTTAATCAGTTTAAAAGATTGATTATCAGTCATTTGCTTAATAAAAATTATGGTAAATTTATATTAAGATACTGTATAACAGCGACTTTACAAAATATTCTTTAAATTAAATTATTGATTTATAGTTTTTTAACTATTATTTTTATAACAAAATTTTAACCCTTAATTCGCATAAATCATTTTTTCAAGAGAATGATTTATCTTTTTTACTATAAAAATATTACAATATTTTTTTTGGTTAGAAGTTGTTTAGAATTTTCACAAAAAATATTTTATAAAAAATATAATAACTGAATTGTCATTTCGATGAAATCTCTTTGATGTTACCACTGAAAGAGTAAAATGTTAATTTATTGTATATTGCAATATTATTTCAGATTTACTTTTTATAACTTAATTGCATTCATCAAAGAGATTTCAAGAAATGACATGCGTATTATAATATTTATATAGAAATACATACATAAATTTTAAACAACCTCTTACATTTTTTATTACATAATTTTATTTTTTATGCAACAAATATCATAAAATAATATCTATGCAAATATATCTTTTTTAATAATATTACTATGAAACATTTTAAATTATTGTTACTGTTTATTGTATTTAATTCATCTGCAATATCCCAAATAGTTATTAACGAGTATTCATGCTCTAATTTAGAAGGTTATACAGATAGCTTTGGAAAATATGAAGACTGGATTGAATTATACAACACCTCGAATTCTTCAGTTGATATCCAAGGTTATTACCTTAGTGATAATCCAAGTAAACCGACCAAATGGCAATTTCCTGCCGGAGCGGAAACTATTATTCCAGCACATGGATATTTAATTGTATTTGCCTCAAACAGAGATACAGTTTTTAATTCAAATTTCCATACAAATTTCACCTTGAAGCAAACTCAAACTCCAAGTGAAAAAATTATTTTATCTAATCCTTCGGGAGTTGTTATTGAAAACGTTTCGATTTCACTGACGCAGAGAGGACATTCAAGAGGGAGAAAAAGCGATGGAAGTACATTTTGGACTGTTTTCACAACCCCAACTCCAAAAGCTAATAACGGAAACTCTTTGATTTACGAATATGCCGGTAAACCTGTTTTTAGTTTGGCTCCAGGTTTTTACGCAACTTCAGTTAATGTTTCAATCACTTCAAATGAAAACAATTCAACTATCAGATACACTCTTGATGGAACTGAACCTAACTCTAATTCAACTATTTACACAACACCAATTTCTATAACATCTACCAAAGTACTTAAAGCAAAAGTATTTTCATCAGACAATTCTATTTTACCCGGATTAATTGAGTTTGGCACTTATTTTATTAATACGGAACATTCATTAGTTGTTGTTTCAATTGCAGCTGATGATTTAACTGAATTAGCAAACGGTGATGGTTTTTTATTACCATTCGGAACTGTTGAATATTATGGAAAAGATAAACTTTTGAAAACATCTTCTTATGGCGAATTTAATAAACACGGACAAGATTCGTGGGCATGCGACCAAAGATCACTTGATTTTATTTCCAGAGATGAGTTGGGTTACAACCACTCGCTCATCGAACAGATTTTTCCTTTAAGCGACAGAACTGAATTTCAACGTGTAATTTTCCGTGCTTCGGGTGATGATAATTATCCTTGTGCAAATAATTATTCAAATGAAGGAAGTGCCCACATGCGTGATGGTTATATTCAGAATCTTACAAAAAGAGGTGGATTAAATTTAGATGTTAGAAGCAGCGAAAGAATAATTATTTATTTGAATGGAGAATACTGGGGAGTATATGAAATAAGAGAAAACCCTGACGAACACGATTATACAAAATATTATTACGACCAAGATAAATATCATTTGCAATATATTCTTGTTTGGGGAAATACTTGGGCTGAATACGGTGGAGACCAAGCTCTTTATGATTGGTATCAACTTTACGATTTTATTATGAATAATGATATGACTATTCAGGAAAATTATGATTATGTAATTTCCAAGTTCAATTATAAAAGTCTGGTTGATTACATTCTTGTTAATTCATTTACTGTATGTACAGACTGGCTTAACTGGAATACAGGCTGGTGGCGTGGAACCGACCCCAAAGGTGAACATAAAAAATGGGGATATATACTTTGGGACAATGATGCAACTTTTGATTTTTATATCAATTACACAGGTGTACCTGATGTTTCTGCCGATGCTCTTCCTTGTAATCCAGACCAGATGACACAATACTACGACGATCCCGAAAATCATTTGCAAATTTTAAACAAGTTAAATACAAACTCCGATTTTCATCAATATTATGTTAACAGACAAGCTGATTTATTGAATACTGCATTCAACAAAGATACTATGTTACAATATTTTGATGAGTATAGAGCATTAATAACACCTGAAATGGAAAATCATGCTCAAAGATGGTATGGAACTTATTCCGGTTGGCTTCAAAATACAAATACTCTCAGAGATTTTATTGAAGAACGTGGTGATGCTTTGCATGGTGGCGTAGCTAGTTGTTATAATTTAACTGGTCCTTATGATTTGACTGTTGATGTTGATAATGATAATATTGCTAATGTTAAAGTTAATTCTATCGAAATTTCTGAATTTCCATACACCGGAAAATATTTTGGTGATATTAACACATCTTTTGAGTTAATACCAATTGATACATCAGTTGTTAAATTCGAAAACTGGTCTTCCGTAAATCACAGTTTTTCACCTGATACAGAAAGTTTATATGTAACACTAAATCTAACTGAGATAGACACAGTATTTGCACATTTTTCTATAACCAATTCAATTTACGAAAATAAGGAAACAACTTCAAATATTAAAGTTTTTCCTACAGCAGTTACAGATTTTATTAATGTTGAATATTACCTGTCCGAACCATCAACTGTTGATATTGAACTTTATAATACATTGGGACAATCAATCGGGAAATTGATTCCTACTGCAAATTATTCAAAAGGAGGTAATTATAACACACGATTATTTTTCAATTCTTCAGAACTATCTCCCGGAATATATTTACTGAATGTTAGTATAGGCAATAAACAAGAGTCATTCAAAATTGTATATATGGGCAATTAATAAACTAATTATAAACCTTATGGAAAAATAATTCCATAGGGTTTTCATTATTTAAAATTTATAAGATTGAAAAAATATGTGATTATTATACTTATTTTGTCTGTAATTTGTTCATGCAAATATAATTGGATAATTCAAAAAAAAATTAAAGTAAAACCCCTGGTTCATTTAAAAAATATTAATTTAGATAATTTTACAGACGAAAATTCAGAATTATTAAAAAGATATTTACTTGGAAATTCACGTTGGGATTATAAAAAACTTCGTAATATCGAATATGCAGTCACCAGAAATTTAAATTCTGAAAATAAAAATGATTCAATTAATTATTACTCTGAAAACAATTGTTATACAATAATTTCTTTCAAAAATTATATTAACGATAATTTTGATAAAATTACATTTGCCGATTCAATAAACCAAACTTTGGAATTAAAAACTACAATCGAAAATCAAACACAATTTTCGTCATATCTAATTATAAAAGGAAAACAGATTAATATAGAAATAGCTGAAACATCTAATTCATTAGAAAGAATTTATACTCAAAAAATCATAGACCAACTAATTAACGAGTTTGAGTATATTTTAGTTTATAAAAACGATATTGAAAACTATGGTAAAATGCCTGTAGATGAGTATTATTCGTTTAACCAAGATACTTCGTATTTTATAGTTGAAGAGACGGATGAAATAGGAAAATACATTGTAAAAGCAAATTATAATTTTAATGAACCCGGACAAGTATTTATAAAAGTTTTCGAAGAAAATTCTAATTTTAGACTATCAAAAAAAACCTCCGAAACAGAGACTATTCGACAAGTTGGTTGGTCAAACGATGGAAATCAATATTTTTATTACGAAGCAGAAATACGAATATACGACGGAACGTGGTTAGACAATTTTTCTGCTAATTTTGAATTCTGGTTCAGAAATTCATCTGATAAAGAAACTCTTTTAGCCACTGAAAAATGTACTGTAAGTGCATGGAAGAGGTCTGATAATTAAGTTAAACACTTTGTCCTTTTGTCTAAAGAATAATTTATTCAATATTACTTTCAAATTGTTCAAAACAAAATGCATATTTCAGATGTTATGCAATCACGTACTTGATAAAGGTTTGGTATAAGACCGCAAATGTAAATATTTAATACCAAATTTCAATATTTAATAAATGGCTTAATTTTGAATATTTTATACAGACAAATATACCCGAATATTTCGTTTTTGCAAAACGACGACGAGATAAAGTCTCCTAACTTATTTACCTCCAATTTACGCTTCGCTAAACTTGAATTGGCATTTGGGACTAAAGTATTTGCAGTCAGGTGAAAAAACACCTGACTGAGGCATGGGATTAAATGCTCATTTTCTGTAAATTTCTCTCTATTATCCATTAAATTATTGAAATTATTCAAATTTTATTGCTGCTAAAGAAAAATATCGAGCCAAAGTGCAAGAGTATTAAATGCTTAGGTTTCATTTCAGCACCAAAGTTAATATATATTTTTCTGTCCAAAGTTTTCATAACTGCTTGCATTGTCTGCTGTTATATGTTGAACGAAACCATTCATGGAGCTAAAGTTCTTAATTTTTACTTCTTTTTGCATTATTCAAAAAGAATAGTTACATTTACAAAATGTGTCTTAATAACCGAATGACCATATTATAAAGGTGTA
>Ga0316608_1000593_pt1 | contig 16449 bp, 9 predicted proteins | sample MIS2016152B_MG_FD_207673 | JGI IMG/M metagenome (GOLD analysis project Ga0316608, IMG submission 207673) | Microbial mat bacterial communities from Middle Island sinkhole, Lake Huron, Michigan, United States - MIS.2016.152B | ecosystem: Environmental > Aquatic > Freshwater > Lake > Sediment...
TGATCATCTTTCGATAATTTAAGAAATAATGCTTTTATTTGTTCAATTATTTGCATAATTTTGCTATAAAATTTTTCGCAATATAGCAATTTTTTTCAACAACAACGTTTTTAATTAGAGCCAATAATCATTACTTTTTTACCCTATTCATTTTTTATCATAAAATAAATATTTTAAATAAAAACAAAAAAAGTCAAATTATAAATTATTATAAATAAACATATTACAAATTAAAATCAAAATATCATCAGGGGGGTGATTATAAATGTTTCAAAAATTATATATATTATTGCAATGTTTTTCAAAAAAACGGTTGGCAGTTCGAAGCTACCAACCTAAAAAACAAATAAATGTTTTATTCACTTAAAAAGTCAAAATTATGACAAAAAATGTTTTTTTAAAAATTTTATCGGTTTTATTTTTAAGCTTAGTATTGTTTTCGTGTAACAAAGAAAACGAGTTGAAACCCGAAGCAACAAATGACGATGCAGCAGTATTGCAACGTATTTTAGATTTTAAAGCAGATGTAACCAACCCAAGTAATTTAAAAACAGGTGAGTTCGTAAGTGTTGAAGATGCAGTTTGGTTGGTGGAAGCTGCTTTGAATTATGATTATTACATTCAACCTAAAGAAGATGCTTACGAAAATATGCTTACAGATTCTCTTTTTGTACCTTTTGAATCAACTGAAAATAAAATTTTATACTCTGAAGTTATTAACCTTTATACTAATTTATCTTGTGATTTAAATAATAAACTCAGTGCTTTTGATTTTGCAAAAAAGAGCATAGGAATGGTTGATGTTGAATTTATTAACAACACTTTCAAAACCTACTACTTTGTTGATTATACCGAATCTGCAACAAAAAGCACCTGTACTGAATGCTATGATATATATCAAAATTGGTATTGGGGTAAAGGTTTAGGTACAGCAAATGGTAATTGTATTGGATATGATGCGAGTAAAGTGATTTTTCATAATTTATATAATCAGATTATTATACCTGTCGAACAAAGGATAGTAATGACAAATATTACAAAGAAAACATTTCATTACTCAGCCTTTAATCCTTCATACCCACAACTTTTTGGTAGTAATTACTTATATTTAAACTCTCAATTATTCTCAAATAATGAATACGAACCAATTATTGATTACGGCTCCATGGTTTCACTAAGAGATCAGACGCATAATATTTGGGATTATTTAGTAAATCCTGAATTATCTTATGTCCCTGCTGGGAAACAATATGCAGGATTTTGTAGTTTAAATTCTTTTTATTACTTTGAAATAGGCAACATGCCAACTCATTCATATAGAACACACGAATTTGATGTTTGGTATGGAAAACCGGTTTATGTATCTCAAGATAACTAATTTTTATAATTAATCCTTTGCAAGAAAATATCTCCATATTAAATATTTTCTTGCAAACTTTTATAAACAAATCTTTTAACTAACTAAAATGATTAAAAAAGGCTTTTTTATACTTTATTTCCTTATATTCTATTGTTTTAATACTTTTCCACAAAAAACTTTTCTTAAAATATTTAATACACCCGAAAAATTTGAGATAATATCTGATGTAAATATCTTAAATAATAATGAATTAATAATGAGTGGTTACTATTATAATGAAATGGATACATTATATAGAGGTTTTATAAAAAAAATGACCTTTGAAGGTGTGTTTACAAAAGATTTAACTATAATGTATAATAATACTAATACAGGAGTATCAGATATTTTGGCCATTTCAAATGATTCAATTCTTTTAATTGGAAATATAAATAGTAGTAGTTTCTTTATAAAATGTATTGATAATAATTTCAACAATATATGGGAGAAAATACTTAGTTTTAATTCTGAATATGAAACAGGAGCTGGTAAAGGAATAATTGATAAGAACTTGAAAAAAATTCTAATACCAATGAGTATAATAAAAAACCCTAATTTAATGGATTTTGATTATTCAATCTATAAACTAGATTTAGAAGGAAATATTGATAGCATTTACGAATTTGTAAAAGAAGGTTTTCAGAATTCTCCAAAAATATATTATTATTCTAAAGGGAAATATATTTTTACAATTGTTGATAATACTGAAACCATTTCTTTTGTTGATGTAAATATGAATATTTTAGATTCTACTCAATTAATTAGCTCTGAAAATGGAGATTATTTCAATGGAGGTAATGATATTTATGTTTATAATAATAATTCAATATTATATAATTCCAGATTGTTATACAATACATATCCACCAAAACCTGATAACGTAGGTATTTTAAAATATGATAGTTTACTAAATAAAGTTTGTGAAACACTTCCTCAAAATCAGGACGAACTTTATTTAATTGATACAAGAGCAATGGGCATTGCTGTAAACTCTCAAAACGATATATTTTTAACAGCAATGGCTTCAACCTGTGGTGATATTTTTTGTAATACTTATGTAATGGTTTGTAAACTTGATTCCAATTTAAATATTATTTGGGAAAAGTATTATGGAGGTAATTTAACTTATTCCCCTCAAGCAATTATTTCAACTTCTGATGATGGTTGTATGATACTTGGCGAGATTAGAACTTTTTATAAAAAATCCACAGCAGATATTTTTATATTAAAACTAGATTCCGAAGGAAATTTTACAAATATTGACAACCCTGAAATTGTTGCCAAAGAACTCCTCCTATACCCAAACCCTGCAACCACAGAAATAAACATAAGATTAGGAGCACATTTAAAAGATGTTACACTGGAGGTTTATGATATTTCGGGCAAACTGGTTTTAACTCAAAAACTAGAAAATACAGAAAGCAAAATAAATATTTCGGCATTAAATTCAGGAGCTTATATTTACAAATGCTATAATAAAGAGAGAGTTATAGATACTGGAAAGTTTGTGAAAGAATAAACTTATACAATTAAATTCGTCAGACCTTTTATAAGTCTGACGAATTGTTTAATCATTACTATTTAAAAGTCAGAATAATAGATTTTATTTTTTCTACTTTTTCCGTTAACAAATCTTTTGAATTTGCTTCAACTAAAAGCCTAAGATAAGGTTCTGTATTAGAAGGTCTTATATTAAACCACCAATCTTTAAATTCAACTCTGTAACCATCAAAATCAAACGAAGCAGTTGGTTTTTCTTCTGCAATCATAGTTTCTCTAACTTTGTCCATTGCTTGTTTTTTCTGTTCAATTTTGAAATTAATTTCACCTGAATTTTCATAAGCTGCAATTTTTGAAATTGCCTGAGAAAGTTTTATTCCTTTCGCTTTCAATTTACCAACAACATCTAAAATCAGCAAACAAGCCAACAAACCCGAATCTGAAAAATAAAAATCTTTAAAGTAATAATGACCAGCTAGTTCGCCACCATAAATTCCGTCAATTTCTCTTAATTTTACTGATGCAAAAGCTCTTCCCACACGCCATGTATTTATTTTTCCGCCCATTGGAGCAAGGTACTCGCCAACAGCTTTTGATGTTCTGATGTCTTGTAAAACATTGCCTTTAAGTCCTTTTTCTTCAAGAAAATAATGTCCTAAAAGAGCAATCATCAAATCGGGTGAAATAAATTTTGAATTTTCGTCAACAAACATTACACGGTCGCCATCGCCATCAAAAATTATTCCTATATCGCATTTATTTACAGCAACTAATTTCTGCAAATCAACAATATTTTCAGGAATTAACGGATTTGCTTCGTGGTTTGGAAATGTTCCATCTAAATCATCATAAATGTAATGAGGTTTATCGCCAAGTAAATCTTTAATTAGCAATGCTGCCATTCCATTTGAACAGTCAATTGCCATTTCTAAATTTGATAAATCCGGAATATATTTTTTCAGAAAATCGAGATAATCTTCTTTTACTTCAAACGGAATAATTTTTCCTTTTTTATCAGCAACTTTTATTTCAGTATTTTGCATCATTTTTTCCAACTCTCCCAAACCAGAATCATAACCAACCGGAAGAGCATTTTCTCTCGAAATTTTCATTCCGTTATACTCTCTTGGGTTGTGCGAAGCTGTAATTTGTACCGAAGCTTTAAAATTGTTTTTAGCTGTTGAATAATAAACCATTGGAGTTGTTGCAATTCCAATATCGTAAACATCTGCTCCAGAATCTGTAATTCCATTTGTAAGATATTCAAATATTTCCGGAGAAGATTCTCTAACATCTCTACCAACCAGAATTTTATTGGTTTTTAATAATTCAGGAATAAAAAAACCGATTTTGTAAGCATCATTTTTATCAAAATCTTTATTGTAAATTCCTCTAATATCGTAAGCATGAAAAGCTTTCATAATTTTATATAATTAATGATTTTTTTAAAATGTAAATTTAGAAAAATAAAACTTTTTTAAAAAAATGATATGAAAAAATAAAATCAATTTTCAAAAAAAAATGGTATTTTGCAATGCAAAATACCATTTTAAAACTATCAGCAATAAAAAAAAAATCAGTTTTCAATCCATTTTGTAATATTTTCGGAAAGAGGACTTTCAGATGAATAATATACTTCAACTAAATTTCCTTTTTCGTCGATTAAATATTTTTGAAAGTTCCATTTTACCTTACTATCTAAAACACCATTTAATTTTTTATCAGTCAACCAATTATAAATAGGATTTATTTCATCTCCTTTAACTGATATTTTCGACATCATCTGAAATGTAACTCCGTAATTTTTTGTACAAAAAGTCATAATTTCTTCTTCTGTTCCAGGTTCTTGACTTAAAAAATCGTTTGATGGAAATCCAATAATCACAAAATTACTATCTTTGTAAGTATCATAAAGCTTTTGTAAATCTTCATATTGTGGTGTATATCCGCATTTTGAAGCAGTATTTACAACTAATATTTTTTTCCCTTCAAATTGTGACATTGATATTTCTTTTCCATCAATTGTTTCGGCTGAAAAATCGTAAAATGTTTGTTTTTCTGTATTTTGCGAATATAATGTTGTTGTTAACATAAATGCAATTATAAAAAATGCTATATTTTTCATTCTTAATTTTTATTTAGATTTAATAAAAACAAAGTTAGTTTTATTTGTTTTACAAACCAAATATTTTAATATTTTTTAACGCGTATTTTATTGTAAAAATTAGATTCATTAGAAATAGAAAAATGGATTTTTTTATGCAAAAAATAATATTTAGATTTGTGATAATATGTAAGCTGAGTTTTACATATTCTTTAAACTTTAAATAAAAAAATAATGGATTTTTTTACAACGCACAACATAGTTAAAAATTATTCTAATCATTTAGCTTTAAATAAAGTAAGTATTTCTGTTCCCGAAGGAAAAATCTTTGGACTTCTTGGTCCGAATGGAGCCGGTAAAACAACATTGATTAGAATAATAAATCAAATTACTGCACCAGATTCCGGAGAAGTTTTTTTTAATGGCGAAAAATTAAAAGCAAAACATATTGAACAAATTGGTTACTTGCCAGAAGAACGAGGATTATACAAAAAAATGAAAGTTGGCGAACAATCATTATATCTTGCACAACTTAAAGGGCTTACTAAAAACGAAGCTCTTAAACGTTTGAAATACTGGTTCGAGAAATTTGAAATACAAAGTTGGTGGGATAAAAAAGTTGAAGAACTTTCAAAAGGAATGGCACAGAAAGTTCAGTTTGTAATTACAATATTGCATGAGCCTAAATTACTGATATTTGACGAACCTTTTAGTGGTTTTGACCCAATAAATGCAGACTTGTTAAAAAAAGAAATTCTTGAACTTAAAGAAAAAGGTTCAACTATCATATTTTCAACACACAATATGTCATCGGTTGAAGAACTCTGCGATAATATTGCACTTATAAATAAGTCGGAAAAAATTTTGGAAGGTACAATGTCTGAAATTAGAAGTAAATATAAATCAAATATTTACAATATTCAGTTTTCAGGAAAATTTAACAAATTAGCAGCTTCTTTTACTGCTGATTATGAAATTATTGATATTAAAGAAAATCATGAAAATACTGATGTCAAAATAAAAATATTAAATGAAAATTCAACAAATAACCTGATTGAATATCTTTTACCTCATGGAAAAATAAATTCGTTTAACGAAATTATTCCAAATATGAATGATATTTTTATAAAAGTTGTAAATAAATTTAATGAAATTTCTACATCAGTTGAAAAATAATTAGGTAAAGTTTGTAAAATAATTTAAATAAACTAAAAATGAGCAAAATAGGATTAATTACAAAACGAGAATATATCACCAGAGTTCAAAAAAAATCTTTTATCATAATTACAATTCTTGGACCCATTCTAATGGCTGCCATGTTTATTGTTCCTATATGGGTTGCAACTCAAAAAGATAACGAAATAAAATCAATAGCAATTATTGACAATTCAGGAAAATTTAAAACAGCAATTGAGGAAACCGAATATCTGAAAATAAATTTTCTGGATAGTTTAACAACTGTCGAAGATGCAAAAGCAATAGCCAAAGAAGTTGAATTCTATGCAGTACTTTTTATACCAAAAGACTTTGATAACGAAAAATTTACACTATATTCTTTCAAGCAGCCAAGTGTTGATGTTACTAGTTTTCTGACAAAAAATTTAGAGAGCGAAATTGAAAAACAAAACCTTATTGCTCAAAATATTGATTTAGAAGTACTTGAATCTGCTAAAAAAGATATTAAAATTGATGTTTACAAATGGACAAAAGATGGCGAAACCGAAAAAAGTTCAACTGAAATTATCATGGCAATTGGCTTTATAGCTGCTATTTTGATATATATGTTTATTTTTATGTACGGTGCTCAAGTAATGCGAGGGGTTATGGAAGAAAAAAATAACCGCATTGTTGAAGTAATTATTTCGTCAGTGAAACCATTTCAGCTAATGATGGGAAAAATTATAGGAATAGCACTTGTTGCAATAACACAATTCGTTATCTGGATTGTTTTTACAGCAGCTTTAGTTATGCTAATCCAACCACTTATAATGCCAGATGAATTAATTACACAAAATACAGAAGTTGTACAGAATATATCTGGTAATCAGAATGTTTTAACTAATGCATCTGAAAGTGGAATTAGCGATGTTATGTCTGTTTTGAGAAACCTCAACTATGGATTACTAATTTTTTGCTTTATTTTTTATTTCCTTGGCGGATATTTACTTTACTCATCACTATTTGCTGCAATTGGTGGAGCTGTTGATAACGAAGCCGATACGCAACAATTTATGTTACCATTAACAATTCCTCTAATTTTAGCAATTGTTATGGCTCAGGCAATTATAATGAATCCTGATGGTCAGATTGCGTTCTGGTTCTCAATTATACCTTTTACTTCGCCTGTAATTATGTTAATTAGAGTTGCTTATGGAATACCTGAAGCTGTTACTTACTGGGAATTAGCATTATCTATGATTCTTTTAATTTTAACATTTATAGGTACAACATGGGTTGCCGCTAAAATTTACAGAACCGGAATTTTAATGTATGGTAAAAAAATTACTTACAAAGAATTATGGAAATGGTTGAGATATAAAAATTAACAAATTTGAATCTTGAATTAAAAAATGTCAAGAATTTTATTATAAATACGGATTCAATCTTTTTAGAATCAGTGTCTAATTTTTATAACGATTGCACAGAATCCTCTTTTTTTAATTTTGTTTGAAAAAATAAAATTTATACTATTGTAAACCAAATTTCAGTAAAAAAATTTATCATGAAAAAACTTTACTTTGCAATAATCGGATTATTCTTTTTTACCTCATTAAATGCTCAAAAAGATACAGTTAACCAAACTATTATTTCGCAGGGCGATGAAATAAATGAAATTTCAATAAATCTTGAAATTTCAAATCCAAGTAAAAATATTAACGATGGAATTGCAATAGTCAAAGTTTCAGGTGGAAAAGAACCATTAGAATATAAATGGTCAAATACCTCAACTTATTTAAATTCAAATATATCAAAAGATTTAGTTGAAGGAAAAAAATACACACTGATAATTACCGATTCTTTAGGAAAAACAGCTGATTGTGAAATATTTATACCTGCAAAATCAATAAATGAAAGAATAAATTCAGCTTTTATTCCTGTAGTCGATTTTATAGGGAATATTATAATGGCAGATTTTTTTGCTATGTTAAATTTATATGATCCAACTATTTATGCACCAAATGGAGATGTTGTAACCTATCCAAACGGTGAACCAAAAAAAAGCAAAATTCCATTTGTTGTAGTTTGGTTAGTTTTAGGAGCAATATTTTTTACTTTACGAATGGGTTTTGTTAATATAACAGGCTTAAAATATGCTTGGGATTTGGTGAGAGGAAAATATGACAGCAGCGAACACAAAGGTGAAGTTTCACATTTTCAAGCATTAACAGCTGCACTTTCTGGAACAGTTGGACTTGGAAATATTGCTGGAGTTGCAATTGCTATTTCGATAGGAGGACCCGGTGCAACATTTTGGATGATAATTGCCGGATTTTTGGGAATGTCTTCAAAATTTGTAGAATGTACTTTAGGTGTAAAATATAGAAATATTGACGAAAAAGGTGTAGTTTCAGGTGGACCAATGTATTACATGAGTAAAGGATTGGCAAAATATAAAATGGGAAAATTTGGAAAAGTGCTTGCAGTTGTTTTTGCGGTTTTGGTTATTGGAGGTTCATTTGGAGGTGGAAATATGTTTCAGGCAAATCAGGCATTTGCACAGATGGCTAATCTTTTTCCGGCAATCGAAAATTATGGGGCATTGTTTGGTGTTTTACTTTCAATTTTGGTGGGTGTTGTAATAATTGGGGGAATTAAAAGTATTGCCAGAGTAACCGATAAAATAGTGCCATTTATGGCTTTACTGTATGTAGGAACAGCATTAGTTATTGTTTTTATGAATATTGGGAAAACAGGTGAAGCAATTTCATTAATATTTAACGGAGCATTTGTACCCGGAGCTTTAAAAGGAGGTGTAATTGGAGTATTAATAGTTGGATTTCAACGTGCTGCATTTTCAAACGAAGCAGGAGTTGGGTCTGCATCAATAGCACATTCGGCAGTGAAAACAAACGAGCCTGTTACCGAAGGACTTGTTTCTCTTTTTGAACCTTTTATTGATACAATAGTAATATGTACAATGACGGCTTTAGTTATAATTTTCACCGGATTATATACAAATCCCGATAATTTAAGTGGCGTTGGTTTAACTTCAGCAGCTTTTGCAAGTGTATTCTCGTGGTTTCCTTATTTACTGATTGTTGCAATATTTCTATTTGCCTTTTCAACAATGATTTCTTGGTCGTATTATGGATTAAACGGTTTCAGATTTTTGTTCGACAGATTTTTTAAAAACAAAAATATTGTAAAATATTCTTATTACATCATTTTTCTGGCATTTATTGTAGTTGGTTCTGCATCAAGTCTTGGAGCTGTTGTCGATTTTTCGGATATGATGATTCTTAGTATGGCATTTCCAAATATTATAGCACTTATAATCTTATCTAAAGAAGTAAAACTTGATTTAAAATCGTTTATCAATAAAATAAAATCCGGTGAAATAAAGAAATCAAAATAATAAGCAGAAACAACAATAAATCAAAATAATAGATAAAATAAAACGAGCAAGTGCATAAATCAAAATCCGAAATTTTAGAAGAAATTGACTTAATTATTGAAGCACAGAAAAATTCGGACAAGTTTGAAATTATTTACGAAAAGTATTATATCGAAATTTTCAGATTTATTCATCGAAGAGTTTCAGATAAAGATACTTCTGCGGATATTTGTTCGCAGGTTTTTTAAAGGCTCTTCTTAATTATACTTTACGAAGTTTAAAAAATTTCATATACAAAGTATTGTATGATTTTATACCTCCAGAGGAGGCGAATATTGGTAGAAATATTTATAACCAAAACCTGTGGCACTCAGTACGGAGTGCAATTACGGTTGCATAATTTAATTTCTACCAATATTTTACCTCTACGAGGTGGTGTATAAAATTAACAAATATTAAGAAAATATTTTCACCCCAACAAAATTCAAAAAAAATTGTCATCTTGAAAGTACTTGTGGATGTATGTAGTCAAGTTATATGAAGTATATCTAAAATACAGATAAATAACATCATTCAACAAATTACTCGCTTTGCTTCGTGAGAAAGTTTACATTTTACAATTTCAGTATTTTTATTCCACGAGATTCCTACTGAATGACATTTATGGAAAAAAATGTGGGTGAAACATTTTTTTGTAAAAACAAATATTTTAAACACCCCACCTCACGAGGTATGTTTTTGATTAATTTATAATTATAACTCCGTATAGTAGAACTACATAAATTATTTTCAAACTACTTCTATGTAAATCATAATAAAACTTAAATAAATAATGCTATCAAAAAAAAATAACCTGACAAGGAGCTGAAAATCTCGTCAGGTTAGATTTTTAAAATTTCATAATCTACTTTAGTTCAATTTGATAGTTATATTCAATATTATCAATTCTCAATTTTATTATATATGTACCACTTGCAAGAGAATTAATATCTATGCCGTTTGAAGTTTTATATTTTTCGACATTAATTTGTTTTCCATCAATAGAATATAATTCAATTTCGTAATTTTTTTCGCATTTGATATTTACAATTCCACTTGTTGGATTTGGATAAATCTGAGCAATTGAAAATAAACTATTTATATTTGTGAACAAAGTATTAAAAGTAATTTGTTCACCATAAGCTGTTGCTATATTGTTAGTTGCATAAGCTCTTGCATAATAAGTAGTATTTTGATTTAAATTACTGATAATACTACTGAAAATGCCAATTCCTGTACCTAATTCTGTATAATTATTTTCGGTAGTCGGGTAAATTTCAGTACTCCAACAAATACCTTTAACAGTATTATTATCACCACCATGCGATATTAAATTTCCTGTAAAGTTTGCTGAATTTAATGTGATATTATTTACATTTTCAGAAACAATTTCGGGAGCTATTGAATTTACTGTCAAAATTCCGTTTTGCGGATTTACATTGTAATTATTATCAGTAGAAATAGTTAAAATAATGTTGTAATCTCCGGCAAGACTATTGGAAGTTGCATTACATGTTGCAAAAGGTGCAATACCGTCTAAATCAGAAATATCATCATCTAGCACAAAACCAGAGAAACTAATTGTAAATTCTGGATTTTCAATACCATAATTTTTGGTTTTGTTTTCAGCACTTACAAATAGATTTGCTTTATTAACAGTAAGATTTCCATTTGAATAGTTAAAAATATAATTTTGCGATTCTCCTTCCGAAACTTCTATTGGATAAATACCTGCATCACTAAATTGATTAGCATTACAATTAACAGTTGGTAAGCTAATTAACGAATTTGGATTATCTTGTAACACAAAACCATTGTAGGTTATGGTAAAATCAGAATTTGGCTGTCCGTAAATTCGTTCGGTATTTTGTACTGATACGTATAAATTAATTGGATTAACTGTCAGATTTGCATTTGAATAGTTGAAATTGTAATTTTGAGCTTCACCACCCGAAATTTCAATTGTATATATTCCTGTGTTACTATATTCAGTAGCTACACTAATTGCTACAGGTAATAATGTTAAAGATGCCGGATTGTCTGATAATTCAAACCCAGAATAAGTTATTTCAAAAACTGGATTTACTGTTCCATAGTTTCTTTCTGCGTTTTGTACAGATACTTGCAAATTAGCTTTATTAATTGTCAATATTCCATTGTTGTAATTAAAGTTATAATTATCAGATATTCCGTTTACAATTTCAATTGGATATTCTCCGGCATTACTAGCTTGATTTGCAACACTTATTGCAATTGGCTGAGAAGTTAAAGAATTTTTGTTATCCGAAAATAAAAATCCGTCATAAGAAATTTCAAATTCCGGATTTATTTTACCATAATATCTTGATACATTTGGAGTATAGATATTTAATACAGCTTTTTCGACTGTAATTTTAAATGGTACACTTGTAGTTGCATTTAATTCATCAGTTGCAATTACATTTATTGTATATGTTCCAGCCTGAGTTGGTGTTCCGGTAAATGTGCGTGTTGTTGAATTAAAATTCAGCCAAGTTGGAATTTCATTTCCATCTGATAATTTTGCTGATAATGTAATATCATCTCCCAGAGCAACATCTGGGTCGGTGAAAATATTTTCGAACTGATAATTAACACTGTTTCCATAACCTAAATTAATATTTTCAAGATTTCCACTTGCAACAGGTGCATTATTCTGAATAAATTTGATTTTAAATCTTTCGCGAATATCATATAATTTTGTTGTTTCCGAAGAAGTTAAACTGAAATTGTATGAGTTTTGTTCTCTCAAGTCGATAGTAGTATTTTGTTGAATATCTTCTAAGTAAACTCTGTAATTATCAACCAGAATATTGGTTGCTGAAATAGTATAACTTGCAGTACCACTGGTTTTGGTTACTGCAAAACCAAGCGGAACTTCTGAAACCACAGCAGGTAATGAATTTATTGCAACACCAAAATTACTTACACTTTCAATTGAATAAATCTGAGGAGCATTGTTAGCAGGAGAATACATTTTATAAGCGTCATAACTATCATCAAAACCATTAATTGCATCTGTAATAAAACGAATTACAGTTTCATCAGTAAAACTTCCGGTCGAAACCTGAAGTCTGATATGTTGAATTGGATTTGTGTTTGTACTTTTGTAAAAACTATGAGTATCATGTACTCTTGCAGCTTTTGGGATTATAAAGTCTGTGCCTGTTGCCCCTACTGAAGATTTAGCTTTTATAAAAAATGCCTGCATTGGTGGAATTTTTTGTGAACCTCCATTAATTGAATTACTTTCATCGTCATTTGCATTTCCAATTGTAGGTACTGTACCATTATAATATTTGTAATTTGGTATAGCAGCTCCTCCATCATAGTAATACACTGTATTTCCAATTGCAGATTTGTCCCAACTTGCATAATCCCAATCTAGTGAAGCAGGAAAAGGATTTGCAATTAAATTCCAGCCGTCAAAATAGCCATCATTTGCATCATTATCATGGTAATATATTTTTACTTTAACAGGAATATCATCACCATTTATAAATGTACCATTAAATTCGAATGTTTTACTGATGTCGTTGAAGTAAGCATATCCTGCAGCAGGAACATCTAATAGTTTAGCCGAATTCCAGTTAGAATTGTGTGCTTTTACCCAAGCATTTTTAAAACCATTTGCTGCTAATGTCCATTGTGCATAAAATGCAGTAGGTGGTGAAGGAACAGGGTCTGTAACTGCGTTATAACCTTCATTATAGGTATAAAAATTATTGTTGTAATATCCGGTAGAATTATTTGTAAACATTGAACTTGAAGTGTTTGTATTTGTAGGAGTTATATAATGCCATTTATTAGCATTAACGTATCTTTCGGCTATCATTGTTCCAGTATTTGTTATATCATTATTAACAATTAATGAACCAGTTGCAGTCATATTGCTTGGGGATTTAATTGTTATTGTTCCAATATTAAATAAATTTTCAACAGTTAAATGTCCAGTACCAGCTGCAACTTCTACGGTAGCACCCAAACTAATTGTCATATCATTAGTTGCTGTTCTTGTTGCACCAATAATAACCTTACCGGAAGCAATATTTACATTATACGGTACAGTACCTACTTGCCATTCTTGAGCTTGTGTATTATTAATTGTGTATTCAGATGAAGTTCCAAAATCGTATTTAAGTGTTGAACCGTTTGTATATGAAAGTGTACACGAATAAGTACTTAAATCCAAACTACCACTTTGCATTGTTAAAGTTCCGGTTCCACCAATTGTTTTATTTTGTTTTAACAAAACTTTTGAGTTGTTAGTACAAGCAATTAATAGATTTGTTGGTCCATTTAAAGTAGGCCATTCACCACCAGTATCAACATTAACATTATTAACATACTTGAGCGTTGAACCAGGATGATAGACAGGATTGTTAGTTGCTATGTTAGCAGAACCCATTATTTCTAAAGTCCCGTATAAATTTGTTATGCTTGCTCCAAAATTTACAGCACCCCCTTGTACAGCAACAGTAACATTAGCATCAATTTTCAAAGTCCCTGAACTTAGAGAGGTGATTGTTCCAGAACCTCCTGTAAAAACTAATCTGCTTCCAATATTTCCAGTAATGATTTTTTCTGTACTTAAGCCAGTTCCGTTTATTACAATGTTTCCGTTTGCATTTAAGCTAAGTATTGAATTATTTAAATTTAATTTTCCATCTTGGTTTAAAGTTAAAAAATTTGTACCATTTCCATTTATTAGTAAACTATTATTAAGAATTACATTCGCCTGATTTTCTATAATTACAAAAGGAATATATGTAACACCTGTAATATTTTGATCTCCTGTGCCGTTAAAAAATACAGCTCTTCCATTATTTAATCCCCAATTAATTGGAAAACCTGTATTTGTTAAACTTCCAGTTAAATACAAGTCACCGCCAAAAGTATTTCCGAAATTAAATGTTCCAGCATTATTTAAATTTCCCTTAACGATAAAATCTTTATTATCTGAATTTAAGTTAAATGTTGAACCACTTTCAATGCTTAGACCACCACAGTAAACATCATTTGAATTATCAACATTAAAATTGGTATTTCCAATAATTTGTACAGATTCAGGATAACCTGGTTGAATTTGTCTATTAACGGTCCATTCAACTCCTCTTGTCTTAGAGTTGTTTTCATTATAAATAAGGATTGAATTACTTCCATAAATTGGTATTTTAAAATCAGTTACTCCTGATTGAATGTAACCATTTGCGTCTATCTGTAATGTTCCGTTCATTGTAAACGCTCCCCAGCGACACAAAATACCTCTTTTCAAAATCAATTTTGAACTTGAATTTACAGTTACATTTACAAATTTTTTTTCATGGTCTGAATTTGTCGTGGCATTACCTTGTAGAGTAGTTTGTAAACCAGTTATTTTAAGAGAAATATCATTTCCAAAACCAGCATCTGTACCTGTTATAGTTCCGTTTGTAATATCGATTACTGATGTTGCACCTGACATGATTAAATCTTTTGCACCTGAAGACCTAAAATCGCCACCTGAAACTAATAAAGTACCTTCTACATCTATATTTACAGATGTTATTCGGGTTCCTGCACTATTTGTTAAATTGTAAAATGATGTAGCATTCCCTGATAAATTACCATTTCCAGTAAACTCAACAGTTCCGCTTCCCTTTGTAAATGTACCTTGATTATCAAAATTTCCATTACATTTAAGTGTAACCGCATTAGAAATTAATGTTTTACCGAAAGCAATTGTAATAGAGCCTACATTTGCATCTTGATTTAATGTTACATTATGATTTATTGTAACAGTTCCCATACTTGCAGTTGTTGAAGGAATTGCATTTGCATTCCATGTAGAAGCAGTCCCCCAATTACCATTATTCGCTGTTATCCAGTTTGTTACAGTATAAGAATAATTTGAATTTGAATTGTTATTATATCTTAAAGTAACTAAATCATAATTACTTGAAGGATTATTTACAGTTGTTGAAAATACATAATAAATAACAGTTTTACCCAAAATTTGTCCTGGAATTGTTGCTGTTCCAGTTGTTCCTGCAAACGAAAACTCACTACTTAAACTTGATGTAGCCCAACTATCAGTAGTATACCTCACGTAAAATTTTTCTTCCGAACATTTATTTGCACTTAAAACAATTGTTATAATAACATCTAAATTATGTGCAGGGTTTGTTGGTGTACGATTAACTGAATTTATTGACACAGGACTCGCACTTGTTTCCATTACAGTACCTTCTGAATTTACACTATTAGCAACATCCTTCCAAATAAATGTATAATATTTACCACTGGTTGCTGAGAGTCGCAATGTAGCATCGGTTGTGTTCGTCCAAAAATCATTTCTTATTCCAAAAGTAATTAAGTTATTGTTACTCCATCTATCAGGAGCTTGATTGTAAGCTCCATTATTTGAATTAGCAAATTTAAAAACGCTACCGCTATTATTTGAAGTAGCCAAATAAGTAACAATCCAATTATTGGGATTCATACTTCGATATGTCATTAAAGCTCCTTGACCACTTCCCCATCCTGTCATATCACCCACAACATACATATTTGTTTGGCTTTGACTAAAGGAAAAGTTTATACAAATTGAAAATATCATCAATATCAATAAAGTAGTCTTTTTCATATTTTAAAATTTTAAGTTGGTTTCTATGTTTTTAGGCTTTTATTTAAATAACAAAGCATTTCGATTAAATTGAAATGCTTTGCTAAATTAATAATTTATTAGGATAGAATCAAATTTTTGATTATTTATTAATCACAACTTTTCGGTAAAAACTATTTCCGGCTTGGTTGAAATGTAGTAAATACACACCATTTCCATAATTTGAAAGG
>Ga0316608_1000595_pt1 | contig 16422 bp, 8 predicted proteins | sample MIS2016152B_MG_FD_207673 | JGI IMG/M metagenome (GOLD analysis project Ga0316608, IMG submission 207673) | Microbial mat bacterial communities from Middle Island sinkhole, Lake Huron, Michigan, United States - MIS.2016.152B | ecosystem: Environmental > Aquatic > Freshwater > Lake > Sediment...
CCCTCGGCACCCATTTCGATTATGGCAATAAGTCGGCCAGCGATACCGTGGAACGTTTCAGTTGCCGACCCGATTTTATGGTGCTGATGTACCCGGTAATTTCGTTTACATCTCCATTGATGCATCCAGGCTCCAAAGATGCTCTGCTAGGCAAAAGCGTCGATCCCAAACTTGCCGAATATTACTCCAACGAGCTTCAGGTGCAGGACGACACGCCTCCTGCCTTTTTTGTGCACGCCGACGACGACAAGGGTGTACCAGTTGAGAACACCTTACTGATGTACCAGGCCATGAGAAAGAAGAAAATCTCTGCCGAGCTGCACATTCTTTCCGAAGGAGACCATGGTTTCGGGTTGGGAGTCAATAACGACCATATTGCATCGTGGTCGGAAAACTTCCGGTTATGGTTGAACTGGCAAAATAAAAAAAAATAATATAGTTAAGCAGCTACTGCTGAACTTCCCATGCTGCGCAGGCTGCTCCATAGTTTTAATCTGTTCAAATAAGAAATGTTATGAAGCAAAAACTTTTAGTATTACTGACCCTTGTGCTTTTCAGCACCAGAATTCCGGCTCAGACTGGTTTTTCGATGGATGCTGGTTTATATGCAACGTTGTTGAACGATCTAAAGAAAAACCTTTACACTAACAGTCGTGTGGAGAAAGTGACACTTGACGGAAAAGAGCGGCTGATGTTCGTAGAATGGGTACGCGACCATATTCACACTATGAAAGCCTATAAATACTGGGAAAAAGATATGGCCAGCTACATTGCCTTTTTTATGGAGCATCAGACAGAAAAAGGAATGTATTTCGATTATTGGGATTCGTATAAGGACAAAAACGTAGGTCAGTTGTTCTTCACCAACTGTTTCGACCGCCAGTTTTACTTTGTGGATGTAAACCAGCAGAATTTCTTCTTCCGCATGCCCATGGAAGCCGATCTGGAATATCTGATGGTGGAAGGAGTTTACAATAACTGGCAAACTACCGGCGATATCGAATATGTTAAAAAATGGATGCCCACGTTAATCAAAGGGATGAAGTACCTAATGAACGATCCTCTCCGGTGGTCGGGCAGGAACCTTTTGGTAAAACGCCCATACACCATCGATACATGGGACTTCACATCGCAGCACGACAGCCTGAAAAGTGTGGACAAGCTACTGGGACACATTGATAATACCGAAAAAACACCAAAAGGAATTATGCATGGCGATAACAGTGGAATGTTTATGGCCAGCAAAATGCTTTCGGAACTATACAATGCACTTGGAGAAGCCAATGCTTCTAAGGAATGGGACATCCAAGCTGAGCTATTCCGGCATCGATTAAACACCCTCTGCTGGAACGGGAAACATTATGCCCATTTTATACCTGAAGAGCCGGTTCCTGCTCATATTCAAACTGACCCGATTAACTCCGTAGGTTTATCCAATACCTATTCCATTAATCGCGGTGCAGCCACACACGAAATGGCCGCATCCATCATCAAAACTTACCAGGAGATAGGCGAAAAAACAAAGAACGAATCGCTTGCCCCCTGGTTTGGAATTTATCCATTCATCCCGCCCCATTTTGGAAACTACAAAATAGGAGAATACATGAACGGCGCCATTTTACCATTAGTCGGCGGAGAGCTTACCAAAGCAGCTTTTCAGAACGGGTACGAAAAATATGCAGTGGAACAACTGAAGATACTGGATGTATTGCTGAGCAAAACCAACCGTAAACTCCATGGATGTATTAACGGAGATGGTACAGCCCAGGCTGAAGCCATTCCTGACGAGTGGGGACAGGCTGCTTTTGTTAGCGCATTAGTGGAAGGTTTAGCAGGAGTGGTAGATAAAAACATTCTCTTTAGAGAGGTGGAGATTTCCCCGCGCTGGTATTTTGCAGGAGTTGAAAAAACAAAGGTAGATGTTGGCTATGGAAACGATGGCAATCAGGTGAGTTACACATATAGCTTTAACTCTCAAAAAAATATATTGAATATAACACTTTCGGGGCAATTTGAAAAATGGGTACTCCGGGCTCCCTTACCTGATGGCAAAACCAATGCCTCTGCCACTTTTAACGGGGAAAACGCCCAAACTCATATCGAAAAAATTAACCAATCGGCTTATGTTATATTAAAGGGCAATGCTCCAGGGAAGATTGAATTCCGGTTTTTTTAATGAAGGGCCATCAAATAAAGATAACATACCTGTGATCAGGAGTAACAAGACGAAATGATAAATAATGATTTTGATTAATTCATAATGTTAAAAGAGAATAAAATGAATAAATATCTTGCGCTTGTTTTTATTCTACTGATGTCGCTGACTGTATCAGCACAGCGACAAATCCTGAGCCTGAATGGCATTTGGGATATTGAAGAAAGTGTAACAGATGTAAAAGTACCGGTAAAATTCAAACATAAGGTGGAAGTACCGGGCATGGTGAACATGGCAAAGCCTGCTTTCAGTAAAGTCGATAAATTTTATAGCCGGGAGTATTATGGAAACTACTGGGCAAAACCCATGTTGCATAACCTCGGTACATTAGGCGATACCATGCGGATAGGTTATAGTTTTCAGGATCGGAACTATTTTTGGTTGCGTAAGTCGTTTGAGACTAAACCAGGTTTCGAACTGGTAATCCTAAAAATTAATAAAGCGCAGTTTGGAACCTCTGTATGGGTAAATGGCAGAAAGGCCGGAGAAAGTACTGACTGTTTTGCAGCCCAGTTTTACAACATATCCTCATTTCTGAAAAAGAAAAGTATAAACGAAGTCATTATAAGAATTGGAGCTCATCCTGGTGTACTCCCGGCTTCTGTTCCTGCCGGCAACGACTTTGAAAAACGCCACTGGACACCAGGTATCTACGACGATGTTTCGGTTATTTTCTCCAATTATCCTTATATAGAAACTATTCAAGTAGCACCCGATATTCATAAAAACGAAATTACCGTTCAGTCCAATATTTGGGTTAAACCCGGTGTCGAAACCATTACCATTACCGGAAAAGTAAACGAATGGAAAAGCGGCAAGGAAGTTTCATCTGTTGAAAAGAGTTTTTCGGTAAGTGGCAAAAGTGAGCAAATGGTCACTTTTACCATTCCGGTGAACAATGCGCAGCTATGGTCACCCGAGAGTCCCTTTTTATACTCCCTGAACCTTTCCACCAGCAACGATAATATGAAAGTACGTTTCGGAATGCGCGAATTCAGGTTCGATACCCCCACCAAACGTGCATACCTGAACGATAAAATTCTTTTTTTGCGTGGTTCAAACATTACACTTCACCGTTTTTTCGACGATTCGCTCTGCCGCAACAACCCTTGGGACGAAAAATGGGTACGCCAACTGCTTACCGAACTGCCAAAGAAATACCATTGGAACAGCTTCCGCTTCTGTATTGGTCCCGTTCCCGAGAAATGGTGGGACATTGCCGATGAAGCCGGTTTGATTATCCAGAATGAATATTTTCTGTGGAGCTACCGCCCCTACTGGGATAAAGAACTTTTAAAGAATCAACTCGGAAACTGGATGCGGGATACATGGAATCACCCATCCATGGCCTGGTGGGACATTAACAACGAAACACATGAACCTGCCGACCAACCCCTCACCAAACTTATTCGTGAGCTTAGGCCGCTCGACCTTTCTGGCCGTGCCTGGGACAATGGTTACAACCTCCCCGATGGCGACAACGACCCGGTTGAAGACCATAACTATAAGTTTTACGCTGGTGGTTATGGAGGTAATCTGTGGACATTGCAAAAAATGCACGATGGAATGGCCGAAAAAACAACCAATGCTCCGCACCCTTCTGCTCATGCCTGTGTCCTGAACGAATATGGCTGGCTGTGGCTTAAGCGCGATGGCAATCCTACGTTGCTTACTCAAATGGTGTACGATTCTATTGCACCAGGTATTTCCGGAAACGAACGACAAGAGCTCTATGCTTATAGAATTGCTGCTGAAACCGAATATTTCCGCGCCCACCGCAATTATGCCGGCATAATGCATTTCGATTATCTTACAGGTGATTTTCCGGGGGCTATTACCGGTGATATCTTTAAAAACCCCGAAACACTAGAACCTGTGAAAGCTTACGATGAATACTTCAGCGAAATATTCAAACCTCTGGGCGTGTACGTAAACTATTTTCCCTCCGAAGTAAAAACAGGTACAGATGTTTCAATACCGGTAATGCTTGTAAATGACGAAGACCAGGCAATTTCGGGAACCATTGAAATGAGCCTGCAAGACACTGATCATAATGAAATAAAATCGGGCAGCGTTGCTTTCTCAATATCGGGATTAGGCCAACGCACTGTTAAATTAAGCCTGAAAACACCTGACAAAAAAGGCAAATACTTTTTGTTAACTTCTGCCCTCCATTCAGGAGGAAAGAAAACTCTTTGCCGGAGGATTATCACGGTGGGCGAATAATAAAACCGAAATAGAATCTACTGGCCATGAATACTTTATTACGTCACCTGTAATCTTTCTTTTTATGAATTTACTGTTTATTTTCTTACAATTTAATAGCCAGCGCTCTATTCTAAAGTGCATTACAGACATCAACAATGCATTTTTGGACAACGGCTATTAACAAACTTAAAAATATGAGTCCACTCCGAAAAGTCCTATTACCCGAAGATCCCTTAAAGAAGACTTTTGCAAATTATTGATTTTAGCTTTTAGGAGAAAACTCGAATATAAATTTCAAAAAAATGAACATATGAGAAAACAGATTTTCCTGCTCGGCCTCACTTTAATTTTTTTGTATAGTTGTTCTTCCAGGCAACAGGTATTAACAGAAGTTATCAACTCCCCCTGGCAGTTTCGCAAGGCCGGTGATACAACCTGGTTACCGGCTAAAGTTCCCGGTTGCGTGCATACCGATTTGCTTGCAAACAATAAAATACCCGACCCCTCTTTTAGGAAAAACGAACAGGCCGTAAAATGGATTGAAAATGCCGATTGGGAATATTCTACCCGGTTTACCATATCCGGCGAAATAGCTTCATATCCAAACATAGACATGGTGTTTGATGGTCTCGACACCTATGCCGATGTTTATCTGAACGATTCGCTGGTATTAAAAGCTGATAATATGTTTTTGGGATGGACCATCGAAGCTAAAAAATTCCTGAAAAAAGACGAAAACACTTTGCGTATTTATTTCCACTCTGCTGTAAAAGTGGGCATGGAAAAACTTAAGAAAGTACCTTACCTGATTATGGCCGCCAACGAAATAGCACCGGAAAATGAGCGCACCAACGTGTTTACCCGAAAGGCTCCTTTCCATTATGGCTGGGACTGGGGCCCACGCCTGGTTACGTGTGGTGTTTGGAAACCAGTGAAGATACAGGCATGGAGCAATACAAAAATGAAAGACCTCTATATAAAACCATTAAATGTTTCTTCCGAAAAAGCTTCCTACAGTGTTTCAGCAGAGATAGAGGCTACCGAAAATATCAATGTCACTCTCGAAATATGGATCGATAACAAAAAAATGGCCTCGTTGGATGTGGATCTTCAATCAGGAATGAATAATCCCAACATCGAATTTTCGTTGGATAAGCCCGAATTATGGTGGACCAATGGCTTGGGGGGACAAAAATTATATCAGCTGGAACTGAAGCTTATAAATGGAAATAAAACCCTGCAAACCCTTACACATCGCCTGGGAGTAAGAACGCTCGAACTGTCCCGTGAAAAAGATTCTACCGGCACCTCTTTCACCTTTAAGTTAAACGGAGTTCCTGTGTTCATGAAAGGGGCAAATTACATTCCTTCCGATATTTTTACCACGCGCAACACGGTGGCAAATTATAAACGTGTTGTGCAGGATGCTGTGGATGCCAATATGAATATGATCCGAATTTGGGGTGGAGCTATCTATGAAAACAATGAACTGTATGACCTCCTCGACAAAAACGGCATATTGGCATGGAACGATTTTATGTTTGCATGCAACATGCAGCCCAACGACTCACTGCATCTCGAAAATATCCGCAAAGAAGCTGAATACAATGTAAAACGGTTGCGTAACCATGCTTCCATAGCCCTTTGGTGTGGCAACAACGAAAATTTACGAGCCTGGAACGACTGGGGATGGCCGGCTAAGGTTAAACCCGGTCAGGCCGATACGCTCTGGAATGTTTATAAGAGAATTTTTTACAACATCCTGCCCGAGGTGGTTAAAGAAAATCATCCCGAAATAACCTATTGGCCTTCGTCGCCACAGGGCGAAAACAACACGCCTTCTAACCCTTCATCGGGCGATGAACACGACTGGCGCATCTGGTTCGGCGATGTTCCATTCTCAACCTATGCCGAAAACACTTGCCGTTTCATCAGTGAGTACGGCCTGCAATCATTCCCCGAAATGAAAACCATAAGAGCCTTTGCCAACGACAGCGATATGGCATACCGCTCGTCAATCATGGAACATCGCCAACGCAGTCTTATGCCCTGGATTGGCCTGGGGTTTAATGGCAACGAAATGATAAATACTTACATAAAAAGATATTACAAAACGCCAAAGGATTTTGAATCGTTTGTTTATCTGAGCCAGGTAATGCAAGCTGAAGGAGTAAAGTTCGCCATTGAAGCTCACCGCCGGCAAATGCCTCATTGCATGGGTTCGCTCTATTGGCAGATAAACGATTGCTGGCCTACCATGTCGTGGTCCAGTGTCGATTATTTTGGCAGGTGGAAGGCATTGCATTATTTTGTACGCGAAGCTTTTAAACCGGTATTGCCTGTTATTTTCCTTGATGGCACAGACATTAAAGTAGCCATCGCCAACGATAAACTGGAAGCCGAAGAACATCAACTGGAGGCCACTTTGTACGATTTCAGCGGAAAAAAACTTTGGCAACAAAACAAAAAGATCTTTTTGGCCGCAAATACCAGTCAGGTTTACTTGTCGGTACCCGAAAAAGAACTTGCAGCCAAAGGAAATGGTATTAAAATGGTGCTTGAAGTTAAAGTAAAAAAAGGTCAGGACAACGTAGCCGAAAACCTGTTCTACTTTCGTGAAATTAAGGCGCTATCGTTGGAAAAACCTGAAATTGTGAAAACTATCGAAAAAATTAGTGAGAAAGAATATTCGATTACACTTGTAACCAATACGCTGGCTAAAAATGTTTTCCTGAGTACAACTTCCGAAGGCCGCTTTAGCAATAATTTTTTTGATATGCTTCCGGGTAAAGCTTACATCATCAGCTATGCAGGTAAGCTGGAAGGCGAAGTTGGAATTAAATCGGTAAGCAACAGTTATTGAATTATAAAAATTAACAGAACTCATGTTTAACTACCTCATAATACTATGGCTATGATGAGAAAACTTATAATTATTTCAATCCTTTTTTATGCTGTCAGTGTAACCGCTCAGGTTACCACCTGGCAAGCCCCGGAAGGATTTGCTTCCGACAAATACTACACTGTTAAGGTAAACGGAGTTAACGTGCCTGTTTACGACACACCCATTGCCTCCTATGCTATATTCGATTTTACCGGGCCGGTAACCGTTGATGTAAAAACCATGTTCGATGTTCGCTGGGTCGACATACGCCCCCTCAAATCGGTTCTGAAGCCAGAGTATACAGGTGATAATACTTTTCAATTTACCATGAATAAACCCGAAAATATCAGTCTGGAACTGAATGGGCGTATTCGTCAGCAGCCATTATTTATTTTCTCGGGCAAGCCGGAAGTAGAAAAACCTTCCAAAAACGATCCCAACGTAGTTTACTTCGAAGGTGGGAAACTCTATAAAGACGTGAAACTTGAGCTGAAAGATAACCAGACAGTGTACATCGAAGGCGGTGCCGTTGTTCAGGGTTACATTTTTGCAGCAGGTAAGAAAAACATTAAAATATTGGGACGTGGAATCCTCGATGGATCTTTCAACAAAACAACCGAAGGGAATAACAACCGCTTTATACATCTCGAAAACTGCGAGAATGTGGATATAAGGGATATCATTCTTCATAACGGCACCACCTGGCAGGTCGCCCTGTTCCATTGCAATAAAGCTGAAATAAACGGCATCCGGATTGTTAGCGAAAGTGCCAGCGATGACGGACTGGATATCTTCCGGTGCACCAATGTGGTGGTTGATGGCGTTTTTGCCCATACCAAGGACGATTGCGTGGCCATTAAATCAGGCGGAAAATACCCTGCCGAGCATCCTACGGACAATATTCTGGTAAAAAACTGTGTGTTCTGGAATTCCATCTGGGGCAATGCCATCGAAATTGGTTTCGAACTCTATTCCAACGAAGTAAAAAATATCCGATTCGAAAACATCGATATTCTCCATGTGGAGGACGGTGCCGCCATGAGCATTCATAATGCCGGTCAGGCGCATGTTCACAATGTAGTTTTCGAAAATATCCGAGTGGAAGATTGCCGCCAGAAACTTTTCGATGTGGCTATTTTCTTTTCGCAATGGGGCCCCGATGGCATCCGAGATCCCGAATTCATTAAAAACAACTACCTGCATGGAGCGTGGGACGGCGTACAGAAACCGCCCGCCGGGAAAGAAGCATACCACAGTAAGTTTCGCGGTAAAATAAGCAATATCGTTTTTAAAGACATTCAGGTTGTTGGGGGTTTGATGCCTTTTTCGGTTTTCCATGGGTTCGACAAGGAAAAAAATGTATCTGGAGTTTCCATTGAAAACCTCACTTACATGGGAAAGAAGCTTACCAACACTGAAGTTGCCAAAATACGGCAGCAGAATTCGGAGAAACTTACCATCAAATAGCCATCAAATGAACCATTCATAAAATTATGACACATTCACCGGATATTCTCTGAAATTCACAAACCAGTAAAACAAAAAACATATGAAGATTTTCTATTTAAAACTGTTCACAGCCTTTTTCTTTCTGATAAGCAATGTAACAAAGGCAGAGGTTTATAATATAATTGATTTTGGCGCCAAGGCCGGTGGGATCATCTTAAACACCAAGGCCATTAACGATGCTGTTAACAAATGCTTTGAAAACGGCGGTGGAACAGTGTTGGTGCCTGCCGGAACATTCGTTACCGGTACGATTGTCCTGAAAAGCAATGTGAACCTTCTCCTTGAGGCTGGTGCCGTGCTTTCGGGCAGTGAAAATCTTGAGGATTATAGTACCACTTTCCATAAAAACGGAATAATCTTTTGCGAAGATGCTTACAATGTCTCGATCTCAGGAAAGGGAACCATACAGGCAAACGGAATAAAATTCTATGAAACGGATAAAAACCACATCTATGAAGAGTTCGACAAGAATCGTACCCGACAGAAGCAGAACTACATGCCCGAAGGTACCTTCTTCACCGATGGTCCGCTCAAAAGGAAACCCAAACCCGGAATGACGATTGTATTTTATCATTGCACAAAGGTTTCCATCACGGGAATCACCATTCTTGATACTCCTTCGTGGGCTACCCGCTTCGGGTATTGCGACGATCTTGTCATCGATGGCGTCACTATTCAGAATAACATACTTATTCCAAACAGCGACGGAATCCATTGTACTGCATCCCGAAATATCCGTATCTCCAATTGCAATATTGTTGCCGGTGATGATGCTATTGTGCTCACCGGTTTCCCTAAAGATGAAGAAACACCGGGCTTTAACTCTGCGGAACAGGACAAACACCAATACGGCAATAAAACCATTTATGGCGAGAATATGACCGTGACCAATTGCGTGCTGAAATCGAGCTCATCGGGAATACGGATTGGATACGGTCAGCATCCCATCCGCCGTTGTGTTTTCAGCAACATAATCATATACGACTCGCACCGCGGCATTGGTATTTTTGCCCATGACGACAGCAATATCGAAGACCTGATATTCACCGATATCGTTATCGAAACCAAACTATTGAACGGTCAGTGGTGGGGACACGGTGAACCAATTCACCTCTCTTGTATTTCGAGATTTCCCGGTAGAAAGGCAGGACAGATAAAAAATGTTCAGTTCAACAATATCAATGCTACCGGCGAACAGGGCATCCTGATATTCGGACTTAAAGAAAGCACCCTGGAAAATATCCGGTTTAACAATGTTCAGTTGCACTTGAGAAAGGGGAAGGAAACACTTACCTATGGCGGTAACATCGATCTTCGTCCGGCTTCACCCATCGAAATGCAGATTTTTGAGCACGACATCCCGGGAATTTACGCACAACATGTGAATGGACTCAATATTAAAGAATTCAAACTCACCTGGGAAAATGACTTACCTGCATTCTTTACCCACGGTATAGAGTGCGTGCATGTGAATGATTTGGTAATTGAGGACTTTGCCGGTGGTGCAAATCCAAACTCTTCTGGCAAAAAGGTAAAACTTGAAAATTCAGTTTATAGAAAAGTTAAATAATGAAGAAACTATTATTGACGGCCTTATTTCTGACTATCCTTTTAAATGTAAAAGCACAACTGAACGACTCCTGTTTTTACACACAGGTGGATCTTGCGAATCGCTGGATATGGCGGGGCGTAAGTTATTCCGAAGCACCACTTCTACAACCTTCGCTGGGATATGCCAACGATAAACTGAATATTCTTATCTGGGGATCGTACCCTTTTGAACGTCGCACTTACAGCGAAATCGACTTCACATTGGAATACCAGCTTTTTCCAAAGTTGAAACTCGGCCTAACCGACTTTTTTGGAATTAACGATTCAGCCGGGGCTAAACACGATTTCTTCAACGTGGAAAGAAAAACCACCATGCACATGCTTGATGCATATTTGATCTATGCGCCGTTTAAAAATATACCTGTATCGTTTCTTTACTCGCTTTGGTTCTGGGGTGCCGATCGAAAGGCTATAACGCTGGAACAGAATTATTCATCGTATTTGGAAGTAAAATACGAAAAGGAGTTTAACTTATTCAAAGCCTCCGCTTTTGCCGGAATGACAACCGGAAAAGGATTTTATGCCGATAAAGCAGCCCTGGTGAATGTTGGACTGGGTTTAACAAAGAATATACCTGCCGGGAAATCGCATGAAATTCCTATCAGGGTAGAATTTTTAGTGAATCCGGAACTTCAGAATACATACATCAATGCTATTATTACCCTAAAATGATCAAGTTATGAAACTCAAAAAAATTCTCTGCAGCAGCATTCTAAGTGTAATAGCGGTCCAGGCTTTTACTCAAACCGGAAAACCTGTTACTACAAACGAAAAGTTATTGTATCATCCTATTCAGGTTGATGCAGCCTCAAAATCCATTATTCCCTGGTATGCGCAAGATTTAGGAAAGTCGTACGATTTTGTGATTAATGCTACCTGGAACTTTTGGAATACCATGCGAAAGGATAAAAATGGTTTACCGTATTACATGAACCATCAGGTTTGGCGAAGCGATTTTAACGACCGCCGTGGAGTTGGTGGTGACCAGTTTGCCATGGCATTGTCATCGTTTAACCTGCTTTACGGTTACTCGGGTGATGAAGCAGTGAAAGAAGAAATGAAATTTATAGCCGACTATTACCTCAGTCATTCCCTTTCCCCCACATCTGCCATCTGGCCAAACATTCCGTATCCTTATAACACGTTGATTTATTCGGGATTTTATGATGGCGATATGGTGATTGGCCCAAATTTTACTCAACCCGACAAAGCCGGATCGTTCGGACTGGAGCTGGTGAAATTGTACAAAATAACCAATACCATTACCTACCCAAACATTACCGATAAACGTTACCTCGATGCCGCCATAAAAATTGCCAATACGTTGGCAATGCATATAAAACCAGGCGACAACGATAATTCACCCTTGCCTTTTAAAGTTAATGCCAATACCAGCGAAATCGGCAAACTGAAACACAACTCCGGCTCCGGCCAGGACGATCAATTAAGCGGTTATACCAGTAACTGGTCCGGAACCATGGAGTTATTCCTACAGCTGATCGAATTAAAAACGGGCGACACCGATCAATATCAAAAAGCGTTTGACTTACTGCTAAACTGGATGAAAATATATCCCCTGAAAACCAATAAGTGGGGCCCCTTTTTTGAAGATATCCCCGGTTGGAGCGACACACAAATCAACGCCATCACTTTTGCCCAGTTTATGATGAACCATATTGAATATTTCCCAAATTGGAAAACAGAAGTGAAAGGGATTTTTAATTGGGTATATGAAAAACTGGGGAACAAAGAATGGGAGAAATATGGGGTTATAGTGGTAAACGAACAAACAGCTTACCAAACCCCTGGAAACAGTCACAGTTCACGCCAGGCATCGGCCGAATTACAATATGCAGCCCTTACAGGTGATCAATCAACTGTCAAAAATGCCATCCGGCAGCTAAACTGGGCTACCTATATGGTGGACAACGATGGGAAAAATTGTTATCCCCGCGACGAAATCTGGATGACCGATGGATATGGAGATTACGTTCGCCATTATTTGCGGGCTATGGCTTTTTGTCCCGAATTAGCTCCCACTGAACAGAATCATTTACTAAGCTCAACATCGGTGATTCAATTGATGGAATATCCACCTTCAATAAACAAGTTTCTGGTGCCTGAGGTTCCGGTCGATAAAGTGAAAAATACCCTGATTCATTACCGGACATTCGATGAAAAATCGACTGAAGTTATCCGAATGACAACGAAACCATCTTTAGTACTGATTAATCAAAAGCAAATTCCCGAAACAGATATATTGGAGCTGGAAGGCTGGAACTGGAAACCACTGGAAAAAGGTGGAATTCTAACAATTAAGCACCTAAACGGAAACCGTGTTGCTGTATTGGTAAATTGAAACTTAAAGCTGTTCGCAAAGAAAAAAACTATTTATCTAATTAATTATGAAATTTACATATCCACTATTAGTTTCTTATTTGTTGCTCTTATCCGTAATTACATCCTTTGCTCAGGAAGTGCCAAAAGTATATCCGGGAGCAGATCAAAACACTCCTTCACGATCGCAATATTTTTCATGGATCAATAACACCAACGAAGGAACCACTACCAAGCAATCCCTGATTAATCTTGAATTTTTCAAATGGCTGAACGAAAAGTACGGAATGAAATTAGATATTTATGCTTTTGATGCTGGAGCTATTGATGGCAGGGGTTTCTATGGAAATTTAAACTCGGACCGGTTCAAACGTCAATTTCCGGGAGGATTTGGCCCGATAGCAGATAAAGCTTCCTCGATAGGAACCCGGCTTGGAATTTGGGGTGGCCCCGATGGCTTTGGGAATACACCTGAAGAAGAGAAGCTGCGAACAGAAACCATGGTTAGCCTGTGCCGCGATTTTCACTTTGAGCTTTTCAAAATGGATGCCGTATGCGGTCAGCTTCGTCCTGAAAAATATGAGGCATTCGATCGTATGATGACCGATTGCAGGAAATATTCACCAAATCTGGTCTTGTTAAACCATCGGCTTAACCTGGGCAGCAAAGGAACAGCGCATTCTACCACTTTCTTATTGGGCGGAGCCGAAACCTATATCGATGTCCACATGGCAAATGCTGTCACTGCTCCTCATCATCGGGTAGAAGCACTGGCACGGGAAATCCCTCCGAAACTTACCCGACTTACCGAAGACCATGGAGTTTGTCTCTCCTCTTGTTTGGATTATTGGGAAGACGACTTAATCCTTCAGGCATTTAACCGAAATCTGATTCTTGCACCGGAAATTTATGGAAATCCATGGTTGCTAAGAGATGATGAATGTCCAAAACTCGCCCGGATATTTAATCTTCATCGTCAATATCGCAATATCCTGGTTTCGGGAATTATCCTTCCCGAAAAAACATACGGATTAAATGCTGTTTCGCGGGGCGACGATCGTACCCGGTTTATTACATTGCGAAACCTGAGCTGGAATCCGGTTAACTATACGGTGAAATTAGATGAATCTGTTGGCCTCAGGAATACGGCAAACATCCAGGTAAAATCGTACCATCCAACTGAAAAAATACATGGCAATTTCTCCTACGGTTCATCTGTCAACATAGAGGTATTGCCCTTTCGCTCCTGCCTCATTAAACTTTCGGATCCCAAACTCGAAAAGGAAATTGGAATTGAAGGAATTGACTACGAAGTAGTGACTGATATTACCGGCAAACCTATGGAAATTCAGCTTTTGGGATTGCCCGGATCGGATAAAAAGATCAAACTAACGGGTGATGTTTCAAAGTTCAAATCAGCGACCCTCGATGGCGCAAAAATTCCTGAATTGCTAAGAGGAAAAGCTGTTTCGATTCATTTTGAAGGCGAAAAACTAAAAAATTTTTTCCACCGGAAAATTGGAGAGATGGCTGTATGCAATGTTCCGGGCGATGCGGAAACCATCTATGAATCGACCTGTTTTGCAGCCAATAACAATGCCCTGGAAGTGCGGGAACTTAAACGATCGGGTGAAACCGCTATACCTCAGGTACAAGCTGCCCGAGACGCTTTTTTTAATCAGGATATGTTTGTAAAACGCGAGTTATGGGACAAAAACCTGTTTGATGGCGATTTTAACACTGCATTCTCAGTGAATATGCGCTGGGGGGGATTTGATCCCGAGAAAGCTGCTTTCCGTCTTGATTTTGGAAAATCCCAGGAGCTCGATTCCCTTATTATTACAACAATTGATGAGTTTTCACTTCAACCGTTAAAATCGGAAGAAGGGGAATATGCCTTAGTATCCAACGACCTTAAAACATGGAAGGAAGTGTTGTTTTATGCAGGAAAATCCATGAATATAAATTTAACCTCTTCCGGATCAGTTCATTTTGTAAAACTGCAACCGGCACCTTTAAGGATAACCGAAGTAATTGGCTATAAAAACGGGAAACAGGTGGATCGGTCGGCATGGAGGGCCTCCAATCTTTTCAGACCTTATATAGTGAACCATTGGAAAAACGATTTGGTATTTTCCGCGCAAAAAGCATGGTCTCTAAAGTTTATCCTCGACGAAATCCCAGAAGGAAGTTACCTGTGTATTGCTGTTAATGGAGAGCATGGCATTGAAGGAGCTTTTGCCGGCGCCAAATTTGAGGCTCAATATATAGGTTGCCCCGACAGGGCCCCGTCTTTTAAAAGTAATACCTGGGAAGTGGGAGTTCGCGCATCGGGTAAGAATTACACCTATTATCTCCCGTTGAGCAAAGAAATGGTCGGAAAAGAGATGGAAGCTTTTGTGCTTGGGTTAAATAAAGCCCAGCTCGATTTACATCCGGAGGCATATATCACCGCTTACCCGATTCCTTTCCGAAAGAAAGTTCTGGTATTGCAATAGGGTAGAAACTGATCTGAAAAAACACCTAACTAATTTGAATGATGAACCTTTTAAATAAACTACTTTTTCTCCTGATATTTCTTTTCTGGGTAGCTTCCGCCTTTGCGCAGGAAGTAAAATGGACCGCCCAGTGGATCATGCATCCAACTGCCGAACCCCAAGCGCATGCAGTAATTCTTTTCCGAAAGAATTTTGATCTTGGGTCAAAGCCTCCGAAATTTATCGTCCATGTTTCAGCCGACAATCACTACCGATTGTTTGTAAACGGCCGTTACATACTTCGTGGACCGGCCAGGGGCGATATTTCCCATTGGTTTTACGAAACCATCGACCTTGCTCCATTCCTTAATTCAGGCAAAAACACCATCGCGGCAGAAGTCGTAAACTGGGGCCCCAAACGCTCCTTTACATACTTTTCGCAAATGACATCCTTTATTATGCAGGGGGACTCGGAAGCCGAAAAGCTTATTAATACAGCGGGTGGAAGCTGGAAATGTATTCACAATGAAGCATACAGTCCTAAAATTGTAGAATGGATGACCGATCGGAGTACTATCGATTTCGGGTTATATGTTGGTAATCCTACAGATAGCATCCGGGCTGAGACGTATCCCTGGGGATGGGAAAAGACAGAATTTAACGACTCCGCATGGCTTCCTGCCAAATTGTGCGACATTGCCGGAGGGCGCGACCAGCAATTTGCCGGAGGCATTTTGTATGGTGGTGGAAAACTTTTAATTCCCAGAAGAACAGGATTACTAAAAGAAACGAAAGTTCCCTTTACCGAAATTAGAAAAATGACCGGTATTGAAAAAAATGATGCCTTCCTGAAAGAAAAGGGAAGTCTGCAAATCCCTGCCTATAAAAAAGTAACAATACTGATCGACCAATCCTATGAAACAATGGGCTATCCCGAAATGCTGGTCAGCGATGGCAAAAATGCCCGGATTCAGGTTATGTACGCCGAGAATATGATTGTTGCCAATCATTCTCCCAAAGGAAACCGAAACGATATTGAGGGTAAGCATCTGGTAGGAATTAAGGATGTTTTTATTCCCGATGGGGGTAAGAACAGGTTGTTTAAACCAACTTACATCCGTCCCTTCCGCTTTATTCAACTCGACATTGAGACCAGGGAAGAACCGCTCACCATAGAAAAT